>Ga0137306_100847_pt1 | contig 36720 bp, 31 predicted proteins | sample Inofroosms_March_FD_97187 | JGI IMG/M metagenome (GOLD analysis project Ga0137306, IMG submission 97187) | Mouse cecal microbial communities from Vienna, Austria - N-Acetylneuraminic and N-Acetylglucosamine D2O microcosms_March | ecosystem: Host-associated > Mammals > Digestive system > Large...
CAATCCACGCTCCCCGTGCGGGGAGCGACCCATTGTAGCCGACCTGCTCAATATTTTCGGCGTCATTTCAATCCACGCTCCCCGTGCGGGGAGCGACATAGATTTCACGGTTTTTATGGTGGCTGTCATAGAATTTCAATCCACGCTCCCCGTGCGGGGAGCGACGCCATGCTCCCCCGTTATACAACGCCACCAGAGCGATTTCAATCCACGCTCCCCGTGCGGGGAGCGACCGTCGAGGTCGCGCAACAGTTCAACATCTTTCTATTTCAATCCACGCTCCCCGTGCGGGGAGCGACTTTCCTCTCAGTCCTCAAATTCTCCACCTTTGCATTTCAATCCACGCTCCCCGTGCGGGGAGCGACTTCTTGTTTCCGTGGCACCGTCCTGCCCGGTGAATTTCAATCCACGCTCCCCGTGCGGGGAGCGACAGCGCAACTCCTGGGATGAGCCGGGAGCCTACCGATTTCAATCCACGCTCCCCGTGCGGGGAGCGACCGGTATGTGCTTGGCTTACCGCGCACGCCAGGGATTTCAATCCACGCTCCCCGTGCGGGGAGCGACGCACCACTTTCCCGCTGTCGGTCAGGTAGCTATATTTCAATCCACGCTCCCCGTGCGGGGAGCGACGGGCGGCCAGCATTTCGGCCCCAAAGCCGGTCAGATTTCAATCCACGCTCCCCGTGCGGGGAGCGACCGGCGCCTCCGTTCTTGCGGTAATACTCCCGCATATTTCAATCCACGCTCCCCGTGCGGGGAGCGACGGCGACGCGCAACAGACCATCGCCAAGCAGATTATTTCAATCCACGCTCCCCGTGCGGGGAGCGACGGCTGAAAGCCCTGGAGGATGCAAGCTCATCCATATTTCAATCCACGCTCCCCGTGCGGGGAGCGACCGACGCCGTGAGTTATGAGCTGGAGCGGCAAGCATTTCAATCCACGCTCCCCGTGCGGGGAGCGACGGAGGCAAAAAGCTCATCATATTCGGCTATGAGAATTTCAATCCACGCTCCCCGTGCGGGGAGCGACGCCGCAACTACGCGCTGGGCGGCTTCAAGATCATATTTCAATCCACGCTCCCCGTGCGGGGAGCGACCGAGTTCCACACCTACACCGGCGTGGACGTGCCATTTCAATCCACGCTCCCCGTGCGGGGAGCGACAGGACGGCGTGCAGCTCTACACGATCGGCTCCAATTTCAATCCACGCTCCCCGTGCGGGGAGCGACCGACACCGAAACAATACGAGGATCTTTTGTAAGAATTTCAATCCACGCTCCCCGTGCGGGGAGCGACCCATGGCTTCCACCTCCTTTCCGGTGTCCAAACGATTTCAATCCACGCTCCCCGTGCGGGGAGCGACGGAGGCGATCAGCTCGCAGGTGGGCGCAGCTCTGATTTCAATCCACGCTCCCCGTGCGGGGAGCGACCTCGGACTCATAGAGGCCGACATGCTGCTCATGGGAAAATTTCAATCCACGCTCCCCGTGCGGGGAGCGACTTTTCGCCACCGACGACGTGCTGGTGGAATACAAATTTCAATCCACGCTCCCCGTGCGGGGAGCGACCGGGGATCCTGACCTCTGAGGCCGTGGAAATCTAAATTTCAATCCACGCTCCCCGTGCGGGGAGCGACCTGTCCCGGATCATTGGAGCGATACGCAGCCGGGAATTTCAATCCACGCTCCCCGTGCGGGGAGCGACTGGGCGGGCGTCCGCTTCCTGCAACTGGGAAACGATTTCAATCCACGCTCCCCGTGCGGGGAGCGACCATGGCTTCCACCTCCTTTCCGGTGTCCAAACGATTTCAATCCACGCTCCCCGTGCGGGGAGCGACGTATTTCCCGTTCTGCGGCGGCTGGGTGGAGGTGATTTCAATCCACGCTCCCCGTGCGGGGAGCGACATACGCGACCGGCCAGACGATCCCCTCGTGGGTATTTCAATCCACGCTCCCCGTGCGGGGAGCGACGACGGCGTTCTGTTTGCTACCGCTGAGGCAAAAAAATTTCAATCCACGCTCCCCGTGCGGGGAGCGACTTCACGCTGGAGGCCGGAGTCTCTGCGACGACACCATTTCAATCCACGCTCCCCGTGCGGGGAGCGACCGGCCGTCATGGCCGACTATAAACGCTGGCAGCAGATTTCAATCCACGCTCCCCGTGCGGGGAGCGACAGGATCCGGCAGCGCTGCCGCCGTTCGTGGTTATATTTCAATCCACGCTCCCCGTGCGGGGAGCGACGTAGCCGCCCCGTCCACCACTGTACCTTGCACATTATTTCAATCCACGCTCCCCGTGCGGGGAGCGACCGTAAGCCGCCGTCGCGGACGCCCCCATAGCCATATTTCAATCCACGCTCCCCGTGCGGGGAGCGACTTCCTCGCGGCTCTGTACGCGGCATAGAGATTAGCATTTCAATCCACGCTCCCCGTGCGGGGAGCGACCATAGCGGAGTTTTTCAATGCTACGTCGTCTATATATTTCAATCCACGCTCCCCGTGCGGGGAGCGACGTCTACGCCCCTATCCTCACTCGGCGCTCGGCAGATTTCAATCCACGCTCCCCGTGCGGGGAGCGACCGGCCTGTTTGATTTCCGGCGCGTCCAGGTTCGATTTCAATCCACGCTCCCCGTGCGGGGAGCGACGACCTCACCCCCCAGCTCCAGGCCGCGCACCTGCATTTCAATCCACGCTCCCCGTGCGGGGAGCGACCGAGGACGAACAGCCCGGACAACTCCCGTGGGACATTTCAATCCACGCTCCCCGTGCGGGGAGCGACTGCGGGCGTCGGAGTACAACCCCCGCCGGAACGATATTTCAATCCACGCTCCCCGTGCGGGGAGCGACCCGGCACTTTGGCCGACGCTATTACAGAGGCATGGATTTCAATCCACGCTCCCCGTGCGGGGAGCGACTTGGAGCGCGGCCTTGTCTTTGTGGATGAGGTAATTTCAATCCACGCTCCCCGTGCGGGGAGCGACCGAGCTTATCCCCTGCGATACTTCTACCGTCTGGAGATTTCAATCCACGCTCCCCGTGCGGGGAGCGACACATTCGACAAGGAACCCCGGAGCTCCTGGATGATTTCAATCCACGCTCCCCGTGCGGGGAGCGACGAGTGTCTGCTCAACTACCACATAGGCCCCGCTATTTCAATCCACGCTCCCCGTGCGGGGAGCGACTGGCGCAATCTGGCAGGTCTACCAGGTGCTTTTTATTTCAATCCACGCTCCCCGTGCGGGGAGCGACGGGGAAGCGGCTTACAACATTCTGGAACAAAAAAATTTCAATCCACGCTCCCCGTGCGGGGAGCGACTTCAGGACATTGAAGAAGTGGCGCTTCCCGGCTTTATTTCAATCCACGCTCCCCGTGCGGGGAGCGACATGTACCTTTCGGGGTTAGATCATTTCATCAAGATTTCAATCCACGCTCCCCGTGCGGGGAGCGACTTTACATGGGGGTTCCCCTTGCAACGGGCGCGTTATTTCAATCCACGCTCCCCGTGCGGGGAGCGACAAGAGCCGCTTTTGGAGTACACAGGGCGGGAAGTGATTTCAATCCACGCTCCCCGTGCGGGGAGCGACGCACGTCCTCCAACGGGGCAAGGTATTTCCTCTATTTCAATCCACGCTCCCCGTGCGGGGAGCGACTTCCCGGTTCAAGCTTTCAATCGTGTTCGTAACCATTTCAATCCACGCTCCCCGTGCGGGGAGCGACCATATCTTCATGACCCCGCCCAGCCCTATGAAAATTTCAATCCACGCTCCCCGTGCGGGGAGCGACCGGTTACGCCGTCTTGCAACGGCAACGCGTCGGCATTTCAATCCACGCTCCCCGTGCGGGGAGCGACGCCTTGCCCGGCGTGCGGTGCGCTGACCCCTCTTATTTCAATCCACGCTCCCCGTGCGGGGAGCGACAATACGCTTTCCCGTCTGTTGTAGTTCCCACGGGATTTCAATCCACGCTCCCCGTGCGGGGAGCGACGCGGGGACGTTGCCGCGGAATGCCTGACCGCGGGGATTTCAATCCACGCTCCCCGTGCGGGGAGCGACCACTGTTCCCGTGTATGTCAAAATCACCAACCTGATTTCAATCCACGCTCCCCGTGCGGGGAGCGACGGTGCGTGATTGTCTTTGACCCGCGGGACGTGGAGATTTCAATCCACGCTCCCCGTGCGGGGAGCGACGTCTGCCCCATTTCGGTATTAGTCCAGACTTTGAATTTCAATCCACGCTCCCCGTGCGGGGAGCGACGGTCATATTTGCGGGCAGTACGTCGATTCCCTCATTTCAATCCACGCTCCCCGTGCGGGGAGCGACGGCAATGGGTGGCAATCTTATTTTTGCGGGAAATTATTTCAATCCACGCTCCCCGTGCGGGGAGCGACAGAGGTGCTTGAGCAGGAAATGGCAAGCATTATATTTCAATCCACGCTCCCCGTGCGGGGAGCGACATTCCGCTCCCCAAAGCAGCATACGGCCCGGCAAAATTTCAATCCACGCTCCCCGTGCGGGGAGCGACGCAGGCAGCGGCGCAATCGAGGTAGGGGGCGGAGATTTCAATCCACGCTCCCCGTGCGGGGAGCGACCCGCCGCACGATCTCGTCCTGCAATATCCTCAAATTTCAATCCACGCTCCCCGTGCGGGGAGCGACACAGCATGGGCCGGGGCGTACAGGTTGTTATACCATTTCAATCCACGCTCCCCGTGCGGGGAGCGACCTTCCCGTTCCGGGGTGTCATACTCCGGGACAATAAATTTCAATCCACGCTCCCCGTGCGGGGAGCGACCTTGTTCAAAGGTCTTGAAATCAGTCCTATTTTTATTTCAATCCACGCTCCCCGTGCGGGGAGCGACGACCGTTTTCAGGGACTTATTTCTGTGTTGCCCTATTTCAATCCACGCTCCCCGTGCGGGGAGCGACAGATGAACGGCAGATTGCCCGGATTATTGACCTTATTTCAATCCACGCTCCCCGTGCGGGGAGCGACCTATGTGTTTTTCCGGGCGGACACGATATTTGGAATTTCAATCCACGCTCCCCGTGCGGGGAGCGACAGTACCGGGAGATTAAGGTACGGCAGGTAAAGGTATTTCAATCCACGCTCCCCGTGCGGGGAGCGACCACCTGATTTTATTCGTAATGATATGCTCCGGGATTTCAATCCACGCTCCCCGTGCGGGGAGCGACAAGGTGATCCCCACAAAAGAGGGTGAAGGGGTTATTTCAATCCACGCTCCCCGTGCGGGGAGCGACCAACCGCCGGAAGCAGGGGAGGACGCAGCAGAGAATTTCAATCCACGCTCCCCGTGCGGGGAGCGACATACGCAGGATATGTAAATGACGGTCACTGGACATTTCAATCCACGCTCCCCGTGCGGGGAGCGACTCCTATCCTCAATTTCTGCTGTTTCTCATAGGTATTTCAATCCACGCTCCCCGTGCGGGGAGCGACTGATTTCCAATGCTCTTATTTCCGGGGCAGCGGATTTCAATCCACGCTCCCCGTGCGGGGAGCGACACCATGCCGTTTCCCTGCCTCTCTTTCCCTCTATATTTCAATCCACGCTCCCCGTGCGGGGAGCGACGACATACTTTGGGCGGAGGTCAGCAAGTGGATAAATTTCAATCCACGCTCCCCGTGCGGGGAGCGACGAAAGCGGACACTTCCGTACAGCTATCAGAGCAGATTTCAATCCACGCTCCCCGTGCGGGGAGCGACGGGGTTTCCTCCGGCTCTTTCTGTGAGGCATACAATTTCAATCCACGCTCCCCGTGCGGGGAGCGACTATCTCCGTCACAAGTTCCTCGTCTGTAAATTTCTATTTCAATCCACGCTCCCCGTGCGGGGAGCGACTGTTTCCGACTTGACTTCCCTCGCTGCGATTGCGATTTCAATCCACGCTCCCCGTGCGGGGAGCGACCTTTCTCCTGTCGGTCAAATGCGGTCGCTATGAGGTATTTCAATCCACGCTCCCCGTGCGGGGAGCGACCGAGGCGGTATCTGTGGAGCGTAGGGGTAAATCCAATTTCAATCCACGCTCCCCGTGCGGGGAGCGACAGCTCGCCGGGTTCGGTATGTACTGCCTCTCCCGATTTCAATCCACGCTCCCCGTGCGGGGAGCGACTGCCTGTTCTTTATTCATCATGGCCGCCCTCCCTTATTTCAATCCACGCTCCCCGTGCGGGGAGCGACCGGGGTAGGCCGGGCGAGGATATTTCCACTTTGATTTCAATCCACGCTCCCCGTGCGGGGAGCGACGGACTATGCGTGGTATATCAAGCTATTCCACAGATTTCAATCCACGCTCCCCGTGCGGGGAGCGACAGAGGTCGTCCGGGTTGCTGATGTCCGGCTCAAGATTTCAATCCACGCTCCCCGTGCGGGGAGCGACTGCAAGCCGGGGAATGTTCGCCATAACTTCTCTATTTCAATCCACGCTCCCCGTGCGGGGAGCGACAAAGAGCGCAAGTGGGAGCAGGAGGACAAACAGATTTCAATCCACGCTCCCCGTGCGGGGAGCGACGGAATGGTGACATTCGCCCTACTGACATGATCCCGATTTCAATCCACGCTCCCCGTGCGGGGAGCGACGGATGAAGCAGCGAAAACCTTATGGGTTTTTGATATTTCAATCCACGCTCCCCGTGCGGGGAGCGACGGTTGATCGCTTTCGTTTCGCACATTTCCGAGCGATTTCAATCCACGCTCCCCGTGCGGGGAGCGACCGATTGCCAGTTTGCAGCCTGTTTTCCCCGTTTATTTCAATCCACGCTCCCCGTGCGGGGAGCGACCGTTCCTTTGAATAATCAAAGCTGCCGATACTGATTTCAATCCACGCTCCCCGTGCGGGGAGCGACAGCAAAAACGCACAAAAATATATAAATTTTCTGTGCAGAATAACTTTTTTCAATGAAGACCGAAGAAGCAAAAGAGGCTACAATCCCTTTTCGGCGTTTTTATTTTGAATTTTATCTATTTTTCAATTGCCCTTCACCTTACAGCAATCCTCTATGCAGTGCGAAACGCCCCGCATTTAGATGACAGCTTGTATTTCGCACCGAAGGGATACGGCGAACATTTCAACCGCTTCAAAGAAAATGAACGGAGATGAACCTTGGGCTGAAGGCAGTTTCTGAAAAACGCCAAAAGCGCCAAAGAATCACAGAAGCGCTAAAGAATCAGCGGCCCCTCCGGAGCATAAGAGGGCTTGCAGCCAAAATGTTCAATCTTTTTTTCATAGCGGTCTCCGAGGGAATAAAAACGCAGACTGTCAAGACCCGGATCCATAATTTCGCACAGCGTATGCTGTAAAAGACGGTACTGCGCTGCGTCTACAAGGCATTCGAATACCGAATTCTGCACGCGCTGCCCGTAATTGACGCATTGTTTGGCAATTTTTCGCAGGCGTTTTTTGCCCGCGGCAGTTTCGGTATTTACATCGTAGGTAATCAGAACAAGCATAGGCGTCTCACTTCCATAAAAACGGCGGATAAGCGTCCAGATCCTGCCGCAGATAACGTGCGAGCAGCAGCGCCTGCACATAGGGCACAAGCCCCCAGAATATTTTTTCCTGAAGGTAAGGATGCGTGATCGTCTCCCGTTTGTGCTCCTGCCAGTGCGTCAGAAATGTTTTACGTGCGTCGTCCGTCAAAAGCACCGTGCCGCCCTCCCGATGCTCAAAAGCTTTCGGCCCGATTACACGGCGATTCACCATGGTCAGAACAAAACGGTCGGCGAAGCAGGGGCGCAGTTCCTCCATCAGATCCAGTGCAAGAGAGGCGCGCCCGGGCCGATCCCGATGCAGAAAACCCACATAGGAATCGAGGCCTACGCTTTCCAGCGCGGCCGCGCAATCATGCGCCAGCAAGCTGTAGGCGAAAGAAAGCATTGCGTTAAAGGGATCGAGCGGCGGCCGGCGGCTGCGTGTATGAAAGTAAAAGCACTCTTTGGCGCAAAGGATCTGATCATCCATCGCGCCGAAATAGGCGGTTGCTCCCACACCCTCAAGGCCGCGCAGATGCTCTGAATCGGTTTCGCATTCTACGGCGGGCAAGAGGTTTTTCAGGGTTTCGGATGCGGCATTCAACCGTTGAGCATCGATTCGCAGGCCATGATCCCGGCGGGTACGCTCCAGACTCCAGCGCGCATTATACAGCTTGCCGAAGATCATGCTGCGCGCGGCGCGACAGCTTGCGGCAGGGTCGTCCGCTGTCCGATATTGCGTGCGGCGCAAAAGAACGTTGCCGTTGTTTTCACCGCAGACGCGGGCAAGAAACCGGCCGCGCGGTGTACAAAAGGCAAGCGAGACGCCGCGCTTGGCGCATGCGCCCATCAGCGCAGGAGACGCGCCCGGATAGGAAAACGAGATAATTCCGGAAAGCGTATGCAGAGGATAGCGCGCCAGCACCTGCCGCTCGCGGTTTGCCACGACGTTTTCCCCGTCAAGAGAAAGGTAAACATCCTCCGAGGTGACAAACAGTGTGTTCAGAAGCTTTCGCATACTGATTCCTCCCTTGCGCGGCGAAGATAATCCGATACGCTGTCCCGCTTTTGCAGGCCGGGCAGGCACAGTTCTTTTAGCGAACAGGCCGCGCACCCTTTTTTGGGACGTACTTTCGGCGTATGGCCGCGCCAAAAAAGCGCGTGCATTTCGGCGCAAAAGGTGCGCACGGTTTCGCGCAGCTCGGGCGTGAAAGAAACCGGCGTGCGGCGGCGCGTTTCGCCGTAATAGAGCGCGCCGCACGGGATTTCGCAGCAGAGCATTTCCTCCAGACACATGGCCTGTGCGCAAAGCTGCAGCTCATCGGCCTGATGCGCCTTGGGCGCGCCGCGCTTATACTCCACGGGAAAGGGCTGCCAGGTTCCGGATTCTCCGGCAAGCGTTACGCCGTTTGGATCAAGATGAAATTCCATCACGTCGCACTTGCCCGAGACGCCGAGCGTGCGGGAAAACACCGGCAGCCCGCGCACGATGAGCGTATCGCCGCGCCGTTCCCGCAGCGCTTCGTTGTGCGCACGCGCGTGCATCAGATCGCCCTCCACCGTGCGCACGTTTTCGGCCCAGAGCCGTTCAATGTGGATCAGCGCCCACTGCCGCCGACAAAAGGCAAAATGCTGCAGGCCGGAAAGCTGCAGAAATTCATCGTCCGGCCGGCTCATGCCATGCGCCGGCAAGTGACGCCCGCAGGCAGGGCGGCCTCGTCCACAATCACCTGATAAGCATCATAGCTGCGCGCGGGGGCAAGATCCTCCGGATTTTTGCGCGTTACCTGAACAGCGTCAAACAGCTTCCAAGCTGGGGCGCAGCCGAGTTCGCTCTCGTGCCGGAAAACGATCAGCTCGCGCACGGCCATTTTGCCTCGCGCGGCGGAATGGTCGTTTTCAAACATATTCAGAATGGCTTGCCACAGCAGTTCCAGATCTTCTTCGGAGAAACCCGTGGTTTTGCGCGCCAGATTGGCTGAAATATAGCCCTCGCAGCGGTACAGGCCATAGGGGATGATGTACTTGCGGCCCATTTCGGTGCCCTTCTTCTCTGCGTCCGCCTCGGTGGTGATCGCTACGCGGGTAATGGTGATCTCCTGTGGAGAAACAGGCTCTATACTGCGGGCAAAGCCAAGCTGCACTGGCCCGCGCACCTGCCCGCAGTTCAGAGCGGCTTTTACAAACGTTGTCATCACTGCGCCGAAGGTGCGCACATCGTAAAAATTGGCGCACATCCAGTCCCGGATAGTCCGGTCGATATCAGGTTTTTCTTTTTTTGTTTCCTTAATGTTCTTTTCCTCCACGCCCAGCGCGGTGTAGGCGGCCGCATCGCTGCGGTTGAGCGGAACGCCGTCTTTGATGTAAATACGGTAGCCCTCGGCATCTTCCTTGACGGTTTCGATGTAGTTGCGGATCTTCCGCTTCAGGCACACGTCGCTTACAAGGCCGAGGCCGGTTTCCGGGTCTACGCGCGGCATATTGCCGGCGTCCGGGTCGCCGTTGGGATTGCCGTTTTCCACGTCGAACAGGATCACAAATTCATAGCGGTTTTGGATAGGCTCAGACATTTTCTTTTTCCTCCTTTGCATAGCGCGCCTGTTTTTGCTGATAATAGCCCAGCTGGAACGAGCCCTGCTGGGGCAGGCTCAGCCGGTCGGGGTAGGCTTGGCCGATTTTGCCGGATAAATCGCCGATCTGCTTTTCAAAGTTGATGCACAGCCCCGGCTTGCCGCGGCGCAGCTTTTTCAGATGGGTGTTCGCCAGTTTGCCGAGCGTTGGGAAAATTCGCGAGGGCGTGGCGGAGGCCGCATTGAAATACTTATCCACAATGGTGGCATTGATGCCGGGATTGGCCGCACTTTGGATGGCCTCATAAACACTGAACAAACGGCCGAGTGTGTAGGGAATGTCGGTACAGGCAGAATTTAGAGACACCGTTAAAACCTCCTTTGGTACATCGGGATGGGGATTTTGCAGATAGTAGGCCTTTATGATGGCAGCGCGTCCGTGCGTAAGCTTGCGCTCCGCACGCAGGCGCAGCATTACGCCGTTCAGCAGCGTGGCGGGATAGCGCGTATTGTTCAAAACGGCGCGCAGCGTTTCCCCTGCGAGGCCGGGTAAGGGGGATTTGTCGCGCGCATTTTGATTGACGGTTTCATCCAGCAGCTTCCACAGCGGAATCGTTGAGAGTTCATCATCGGAAGGGCGGGCGATCTCCAAACGCATTTGGTGCGCGTTTACATTTTGAACGAATGCGCCGAAGGTGTTTTTCAAAAAGAACCGCACCGAAAGGCGCGCGGCATTGGGAGAGAGGCCTAAAATATAGAAGGTACAGTTCGGGTCGAGCCGTGTATCGTCAAAAAGCACGGCGTCGCCGCGGCAAAGGCTCTGCATCGTTTTTTCCAGATCGGCGGGGGAATAGACAGGCGCTTTTGAGCCGGACGGCGCGCCAAATAGAAAAGACGCAAAAAGATTCTGATACGCGCTTTGCCCGCCCTCGGCCCAGAACAGAACTGTGGTATCGCCAATGCGCCGCACATGTTCCCGGTCTGCCAACAGGTATTTGAGCGCAGCCGTATAGGCAAATGCCGCATATTTGCCGGTGGGCGCGTTAAGATTTTGTTCCTTTCCATAAGAGCAAAACGCAGGGGCGTTAAACGAGACGAGCGCCGCGCCGCTGGGCTGTGCGCCTGCAAAACCTTTGATCATGGGATGCGTGGCCTCCACCGGGCCGCGCTGCCCGGTGACAAGACAGACGCTTTCCTGCCCGGGTTCGGCGCATCCGACGTTGTCATAGTGCCTTTGCCATGCCGCGCGCAGGGCGGGAACCTCCTGCAGGTACGCGCCGCCATATCGAAATACAAGATTACCGCCGGCCGTAATCTCTTCCCATCTCTCTGCCAGCACCGGATGCTCGCGCGCCGAGGCGGGGTTCCAGCGATCGAAAAATGCAAGCAGCGCCCGGGCCTCCGGGCAGCCGGCGTCCGAAAGAAGCTCTTTGTGCAGCTGCCGGCATGCCTCGAAGCATTCCATACTGCGCCTGGGCTTGCCCTTATTGTCAACGCCAAGCAGATAGCCGGAATGATCCCAGAGAAAATTCGATGCGATCCCCACCGTTCGGCCCACGGCTGCGGGCAAATCCATTTCGCGGGGGACAAGCACCTTCTTTTTGCCGCGTGTCGATTCTACCTGCAGCGAGACAGTGTCTTCCAATTCTCCGGCGCCGTTGATGCAAAGCGCATAGCTGATCTTCGCCTTGCTCCAGCCGGGTGAAGCGAGCTCTCCCCGGGCAACGAGTGTTTCGTAGTGGGCCGTTAAGGCCTGCAAAATCATCCCATCACCTCCCCGCTGCCGCGCGCGGGCACCTCCAGCACGCCGTCGCGCAGAATCGCGCGGAAGAACAGCGGCTGCGGCGTATCCGCCGCGGCATAGTCCAGATCCCAAAGCATATAGCCGAGATCGCGCTCTCCCGCAAGCGCGTCGGGGCAAGGGGGAGGCGTTTCACAGAGCCTGAAGTGCGCGGGGAATTCCCGGCATCCCAAACAGGGCTGATGGTAAAACTGCCCGCGCTCGATGCGCCGCCGGATGATATCCGCAAATTTTCCGGTGTTATCGCCCGGCGCGGCTTTTTCTGGCACAAGCTCAAAATGGGCGTCGATGACATACCGCACATCCCGCAAAAGCAGCGTCGCACGCTGCTGGATCTGCTCTGGCGTTGCGATCCAGAGCTCGCCGGCACCGCGGTTCATTACGGTACGTGCGGCGGCGGCAGAGACAGTGGCCTTTACTTCGTTTCGGCGAAAGTTCATCCATTGAATGGGCGCGCAAACGTGGATGCGGTCGATTACCCAGCACAGGCCCGGATGCCAGTAGATGGCCTCCAACAGCCCCCGCGCAGCGGAGGGCGTCATCACATCATAGCTCACGCGCTCCACTTTCATTTCGGGACGCGTGAAGCAGGCATAATCCCCCCATACCTCCAAACGAACGGGCATGGCGTTCACTCCTTTCTGAATTTGTCTTTGGACAGAAAAATGCAGAGCAGGAAAACTCTATGTGCTTAGAATAGCACATCCATTCTCATTTGTCAATAAAAAGTATTTAACCTAATTCATGAAAAAATAATGAAATTTGCAATTTTGATTATTCTGTGATAGAATAAAGCAGTCGTCGGCTGGTCGCAGAATGCCGATGTGGATTGAAATATGAATTAGGTAAAATTGATTCCAACAAGCAATGGAAAAGGCGGCAGAAAATTGCCGCCTTTTCCGTTGTAATGAGAATGGTTTATACAAACATTGCCTTCCCCGTATCCGCTTTCAGCGAAAGCCCGGTTTTCGAATCATACAGCGTAAGGTCGCTCAGCACCGCCGTTTTCCCCTTATCATACATCTGGAGCGCCCCGGCAGCATACAGCGCCGAAAAATGCTCCGGATACACAGATACCGCGTATTGGCCCAGCCTGCGCAGAAGGCGGCGGCTGCGTTCGCCGTCTGCCCAGTGCCGGATAAGCGCCTCGCCCTCGCCGAGCGGGATATAAATGGTTTTCGTGTCGGTATCAATTAGATGAAAACGCTCCGCGACGGAGCAGAAGGGGAAAAGCTCGCGCTCCATGAGGGGCAGAATGCCTTTGCCATCCAGTTCGCCGGCGTCTTTCATAGAGAGCAGCCTTTCAAAATAAAAGCGGACAGCCTGCGGATCTTCCGGAGAGGCAAAATGGGAAAGCGTTTCCTTTCCGGCGCGGATGGTCTGTTCAAACATCCGGGGCGGCGCCTCCGGCGCAATAAAGATCGTGACAACGCTCTCGCCGGCGGGGAGTTTTCCGTTGCGATTGCAGCGGCCTGCGGCCTGCAGCAGAGAATCAAGGCCTGCCTGCTCGCGGAACACGGCGGGGAAGTCCACATCCACCCCGGCCTCGATCAGCGAGGTGGAGACGACGCGGCAGGGAAGACCTTTTTCCAATCGACGTCCGATTTCTGCAAGCACGGCCCGGCGGTGGGCAGGGAACATCAGGGTAGAGAGATGAAACGCGCCCTCGGGCTGCAGCAGCGCAAAGAGCGTTTCGGCCGCTTTGCGGCTGTTTACAATGCACAGTGCCTGTCCGCAGGCGCTGATCTGCGCGGCAAGCGATTCCCAGGAAAGCCGGCCCACTTGCCGGAAGCTGACGCGTCGGAAGGGCTCCATGCAATAGATATCCGCCGTGCACAGCTCTCTTGGGGCGCTGTCGGGCAAAAACTGCCGAAAGATCCCGTCCAGTGCGGGCTGTGTCGCCGTGCACAATACGGCCGAAACGTGATAATGCTTTACCAGCTCTGCGATGGCATACACACAGGGGCGCAGATAGGGGATGGGCAGCATCTGCGCCTCGTCGAATACGATCACACTGCCTGCCAGATTATGCAGCTTGCGGCAGCCGGAGGATCTGTTTGAAAACAGAGATTCAAAAAACTGCACCGCCGTTGTCACAACAACGGGCATATCCCAGTTTTCGGTTGCGCGCGCCCATTGCAATGCTTCGGGCGTCATTTCATCCGGAGAATCAAACAGAACGCCGGAATGGTGTTCCAGCACGTTTTCCGCGCCGAGAATGCCGCGGAACACATCGGCGTTTTGTTCGATGATCGAGGTGTAGGGAACAACATAAACGATGCGGCGCAGGCCGTTTGCTTTTGCGTGGCGCAAAGCGAAAGCGAGGGAGGCGATGGTTTTTCCGCCGCCGGTGGGCACAGTGAGTGTGAACAGACCGGACTGCTGCGCCGAGCCCTGTTCCATGCAACGCTGCAATATTGCACGCCGCTCCCGGTTCAGCGCGTTTTGGGGTGGAAACCAATTCTGAAGATATGCCTGCAGGCGCGCATCCAGCTCCGCTATGGAATCTCCTCCGGTTTCTCGCGGAGCGCCGTCCATAAACGCCTCGGTATCCAGAAAATCGGCGTCCGTCAGGCAGGAATACAGCATTCGAGTAAAAAACATCAGGCCGGCCGGGTCTTTAGTCGCGGGAGGAGGCGCGCCGGGAAGCGTCAATTCCTTTGTCCAGGCGCTGTAATCCTCCAGTTCACCGGCGGCGGCACGATTGATGCGCGCCCAGAAAGTGGATTGGATTAGATCTGTCTGCGCGCCTCCGTCCGGCAGGCCGCTGTGATGCCCGATTACGGCAAACGCGGCGCAGGGCTGCTGTCGGCAGCAGCATTCCCATGCGCCGGCTGTGGCGTGGTCCACCTTTGGGCCGCCGTGCAGCCGCCGTTGAAATGCCTGTGAAAACTTGCCAAGATCATGTGCCAGCCCTGCGAGCTGTCCCTGCGGCGCGGCGTCAAACGCGGCGGCAAATGCGGCGCAAAGCCGCGCTGTACCCTCCAGATGCTCCGATACGGTCTGCTCGCGTCCGTCGGAGGCAATATGGGCAAGAAATCGCTCTGTGTTGTCCATCTTCGGGGCTCCTTACACCACCGGCGTTCCGGTTTCGGCCATGGGGTTCAGCGAGCGGATCGTCTCCGGCGTCAGTGCGCGCAGCAGCGCGCAGGCCAGCGAGACGGCGGCCTCTACGTCCGATGCGGCGGCATAGCCGTAGTGCGTGTGCGCGTAGCGCACCGGGATGCCCAGCACCAGTGTGGGCACGCCGCCCGCGGCAAGATGGATGCTGCCGCCGTTCGTGCCGCCGCCCGTGCGCACGGCACACTGATGCGGGATATTGTTTTCTTCGGCGATTTTGCGCGCAAGCGCCACAAAACCGGCGTGCGATATCATGCCGTTGTCGCGAAAACGCAGCTGTACGCCTTTCTTCAGCGCGCCCTGGGCGTCCTCCGGCGGGGTGAAGGCGTCGTCGGCGGGCGTGCCTTCAAAGCAGATGGCGAGCGCGGGGCGCAGCCGCTCTGCCGCTGCGCGCGCGCCGCGCGCGCCCACCTCTTCCTGCGTGGAAAAAACAGCCGTAATGTCGGCGCAAAGCGTTTCGTTTTGCAGTGCGCGCAGGGCTTCCACCTGCGCGGCGCAGCCCAGGCGGCAGTCGAACGCCTTGCCAAGCATCAGCCCGGTAGCTTCCAAATAAGTAAACGCGACATCCGGCACGGCGGGCAGTCCTGCTTCCAGCCCCAAAAGCCCGGTCGCATCCTCTTTGCAGCATACGCCCGCATCCAGCAGGATGCTGTTCAGCGTCAGCGGGGCGCTGCGCTCCGCCGCGCTCATAAAGTGCGGCGGCTTCGAGGAGGATACGGCGCGCAGCAGCTCTCCGCGGCGGTTGCGCACCAAAAACGTATGTGCCGGAATGTTGTGTTCCACCCATCCGCCCAGCGGCGTCAGACGCAGCAGGCCGTTTGAGGCGACGCTCTGCACCATAAAGCCCACCTCGTCCATGTGCGCGTCCAGCATCACCATGGGCCGGCTCCCGGTATTCTGCGGCAGCGCGGTATACAGGTTCCCGATGCTGTCCCGCCGTGCGGGCAGGCCGTGCAGCTCCTGCCCGATTACATCGGCTACGGGGTCTTCAAAGCCGGATGGGCCGAATGCGTTCGAAATGGCAGCACAGGTTTTTAAATTGATCATGTTAGTTGCTCCTTATGTTAAAATAAATTTTTCATATGCGAAAGAGGGCGGCGAGATCAGACAACGAAATGTCCCCCTGGCCCGCGCAGCGGGGCCGCAGCGCCCGGAGAGTGGGGCCCCAGGGCCGAAGGCGGCCGCTGCGGTTCTTATCCGGCCACAGGTATGCTGCGGCTATGTCTTCCTCTGCTTTTGAAGCAGGAACACATAGTAAAGAACGCCGGCGGCATCGGCCAAAAACCACCCGATGGGCACCGACCACCAGATGCCGACAACACCGATGCCGGGCACAGCGGCAAGCAGATAGGCTAGCCCCACGCGCGTGCCCAAAGAAATAACGGTGAGCGCCAGCGACATCCCCGGCCGTTCCAGCGCGCGGTACAGCCCATATAGCAAAAACAGCACGCCAATACCGCAGTAAAACGCACCCTCAATGCGCAGATATTCTGCGCCAATGCGCAGGATCTCTGCTTCCCCGGGCGAAATGAACAGGGTGAGCAGCGGCCTTGCAAACAAAAACACGAGGGCCGAGACGGGGATGCAAAAGAAAAGGCAAACGCGCACGGCGCTGCGGATGCCGTCTTGAATGCGCCGTGTTTTTCCCGCGCCATGATTCTGCGCAATGAAGGTGGAAAACGCGTTGCCGAAATCCTGCACGGGCATATAGGCAAAGGAATCAATCTTAACGGCGGCGGCAAACGCGGCCATCACGGCTGCGCCGAAGCTGTTTACAAGCCGCTGCACCATCAAAATGCCAAAGTTCATCACCGATTGCTGCAGGCAGGTGAGCAGGGAAAAACGCGCAAGCTCTGCGGCGAGCGCACGGTTTAAACGGCAGTCGGCCCGGTGCACGCGCAGGTGCGGCATTTTCAGCAGCGTGTAGGCCAGCAGCCCGGCGCCCGATGCCCATTGCGCGATTGCCGTAGCCGCCGCAGCGCCCGCCACGCCCAAATCCAGCACCAGCACGCAAAAAAGATCCAGCACGATGTTCAGCACCGCCGCAATGCCGAGAAACAGCAGCGGAACGGCGGAATTCCCCACCGCGCGCAGCAGACAGGCAAAAAAATTATACAGAAAGGTGGCCGCGATTCCCCAAAAAATCAGGGTAAGATAGTCGTACATCAGCCCGTAGACGGCTGTGGGAACCTGAAGCAGCCGCAGAATGGGATGCGTCCACAAACAGACGGCGGCCCAGAGCGCGGCCGTGAGCAGGGCGATCATGGAAAAGGAGAGAAAGATCCCCTGCCTCAGACGCGCATCGTCGCGCCGGCCGCGGCAAATGGCAAAAAAAGCGCCGCAGCCCATGCAAAGGCCGGAAAAGATCGACGTTAAAAACGTCATCAGCGTATACGAAGAGCCTACGGCGGCCAGCGCATCCGCACCGAGAAAACGCCCTACGATCAGCGTATCCGCAATATTATAGCACTGCTGCAAAAGATTGCCCGCGATCATCGGCAGGGCAAAGCGCAGCATGGTGCCCGTGATGGGGCCCTGTGTCAAATCGAGCGTATGCGCTCTTGCGGCGGAAATTGTTCTCTGTGACATTGTGCCGAATATATCCCTCCGTGCATCAGGAAAATTGCCAAAAAAACGGGCCGCACCGCGCGGGAGCATCCCTTTGAAACCGTCTTCTGCTTCATTCTGCAATATCATAGCATACGGCGCAAAAAAAGTAAATGCGGACATTTTTTCGGAAAGCTCTGCGGCGCGAAAAGCGCTGCTGCTTTTCGCGAAAAATAAGAAAAGCCTGCAAAAAGAATTGGAGAAAGAAATCAACATCATCCGCGCTGAAGCTGTACCATGTTTTCTTCGGCGGGTGGTTATGGTGCGAGTAGGAGCCCTCCAGCGAAACTCCATAGCGCAGCTGGATATTTTCCGGATGCACCTGGCTTTTCGTGCCGTGCGAAAAGCGCGATCCCGCGCGGTTTGAAAAAACACGATCCCGTATCTTGTGCTTTTTTCAAAAAAATGGTAAAATAAAAAAGTTCATAGCTGTTTGTGCCTGCGGGCATGCCGCTTTCGCGTCTGGCCGAAGGGAAAGGAGAGAATGCCGCCAATGGACTGGGAACTGCTTGCCGCCTATGTGGCGCGTGCGATCGCGCTGCTTGTCGCGATCCCCTTTCATGAATCCGCCCATGCCTGGGCGTCGTACAGGCTGGGCGACCCAACGGCCAAAAATGCGGGCCGCCTTTCGCTGAACCCGCTGCGCCATTTCGATCCGCTGGGCGCGCTGTGCATGATCGTTGCGGGCTTTGGCTGGGCAAGGCCCGTGCCGGTGGCCGCGGCCACGCGGTTTCGCCACCCGCGCCGCGATATGGCGCTGTCTGCTGCGGCGGGGCCCGTATCGAATATCATTCTGGCGTTTTTCTGCATGATCCTGTATAAGCTGGTATATTATCTTACGCCGGAGATCCCTTTTTGGAATTTTGCGGCGGCGGTGCTGTTCCAGCTGGTTTGGACAAATATCACGCTGGCCGTGTTCAACCTGCTGCCCGTGCCGCCGCTGGACGGCTCGCGCATTGTAACGGTGTTTCTGCCGCAGAAAGCCTATTTTGGCCTGATGCGCTATGAGCGGTACATTATGTTTGCGCTGTTTGCGGTGCTGATGCTCGGCTGGCTCAATACGCCGCTGCGCATTGTGGACAATGCGGTGTGGGCGTTTCTTGTCGGGGCCACACGCTTTGTGGAATGGATCCTGTTCCGGTAAAATGCATTCAGGGCCAGCGCAAGCGCCTTTGGCGCGCCGGCCAGGCGGCTCCTTGCGGTTTTCTTTGCCGAATCCTTCGGCGGCTGCCGGGGCCTTTTGCAAAAAATGTCTTCAAAACAAAAGGAGAAAGCGCCGATCCATGGAACATTCGATCACCTTTCATATCGAGGATTTCGAGGGGCCGCTCGATCTGCTGCTGCACCTTGTATCCCAAAACAAAATGAATCTGTATGACATTGAGATCGTTTCGCTGATCGACCAGTATGTATCGATCGTGAACGGTCTGCCGGTTTATCAGATGGAGAGCGCGAGCGAATTTATCGAGATGGCCGCGCGGCTTGTGCAGATGAAATCCTTTTTTCTGCTCCCAAAGAGTGAGGAAGCCGAGCGCATGAAGCAGGAGCTCACCGGGCTTCTGGTGGAATACAGCGTTTGCAAGGAGGTGGCGGCGCGCCTGCGCGCGCGCGCAGAGGGCCTGTTTACGGCGGTGCGCCGGCCCGCTGTGATCGAACAGGACCGCGCATACGCCCTGCGGCACGAAGCCGCGCTGCTGGCACAGGCCTACGATGCGATCCAAGGCCGCTCCCGCGCAAAGCCGCAGCCGCGGCCCGAACAGTTCGAGCCGCTCACAACGGCGCCCATCGTCTCGGTAACCTCACGCATCATCCATGTGCTGCGCGGGCTGATGACAGGGCGCGTCGGCCGTTTGCGGCAGCTGTTTTCGCGCGATGGCTCGCGTAGCCAGGCGGTGGCCACGTTCCTTGCGGTGCTGGAGCTGGTGCGCGCCGGCCGTGTATCGATCAATGAGGATGAATCGCTCTGTGTGCAGAAAACCGACCGGCATGTGCGGCACGCGGGATCACCGGACGCCTGAAACGCCCCGGAGCATAAAATATGGAAAATGTGGAGAAAAAGATGGATCTGAAACAGACCAAGGCCACCGTGGAGGCGATGCTGTTTGCTTATGCCGAGCCCGTGACGGCGCAGCGGCTTGCGGCCGTGCTGGAGGTGGAGGAAGACGCCGTTTCGCGCCTGCTGTATGCGCTGCGCGACGAATACGAAAGCGAGGGCCGCGGCCTTGCGCTGCTGCTGCTGGAGGACCGCTGGCAGCTTACCACAAAGCCCGCCTGCGGTGCGTATGTTAAATCGATTCTGGATACGCGCCGCAATGCGCCGCTTTCTCCCGCGGCGCTGGAGACGCTGGCGGTGATCGCGTACAACCAGCCGGTGTCCCGCTCGTTTATCGAGCAGGTGCGCGGTGTGGATTCCGCCTCGCCCGTGCAGACGCTGCTGCAAAAGGGCCTGATCGAGGAGGCCGGCCGGCTCGATTTGCCCGGGCGCCCGATCGCGTTTGCCACAACGGACGTGTTTCTGCGCACGTTTGGCCTTTCCTCACTGTCCGAGCTGCCGCCCCTGCGCACGGAAACGCGGGAAGCCCAGGCGCCGCAGGCGGACGGTGCAGAGGAGGAGGAAGTATGCACATCCTCCTGAACGTGCTGGGCTGGACGCTGCTGGCGCTTTTGGCACTACTGGCGCTGGTGCTGGTGCTGCCGGTGCGTGCAGAGCTGGAATACCGCGAGGGCGCGCTGTCGGTAAGGGCGCGGATATTCGGCCTTCCGCTGCGGATCTATCCTTTCCCCGAACGCTTAAAAAAACGCAGGCCGAAGCAAAAGCAGCCGCAAAAGGAGGCCGCGCCGCGCCCGAAAAAGAAAAAAAAGAGGGCGCCCCGTCTGGAAACGGAAGAGATCCAAGCATTCTTGGGCGCGGCGGGCACGTTCATGCGGCGCATGTACCGCATGATCCATATTACGGATGTGATTTTGATCCTGCCCGTTCACCGGGAGGATGCCGCCCAAACGGCTCTTGCCTGCGGCAGAGCCGAGGCGTGGCTTGCCGGCATGACGGCACTGCTGCAGAATTACTTCGATCTGCACATTGTGCAGCTGCGTGTTTTGCCGGATTTTACAAATGAGATCACGGCGGGCGTTTACCTTTCCTGCGGCATCGGCGCGCGGCCTGTTGCGTTTGCGGCGGCGGGCATCCATGCGCTAATCCGTCTTTTGCGGCAGGTCCCGCCTGCGGCCCCGAAGCAGACGCCGCCTGCCCCGCCTGCGGGCACATAATCGCTTTTGCGCAAACAGACGGCGCTTTTATCTTTACGGATCGATCAAAATCATCCCGGTATGGATTAATTGAGATCCTTCCGGCACAAATCGGGATCATTTAAAAACATTTAAAACGGAGGTTTTGGTTATGAGCGCGCATCCCATTGAAGGCATGATGGACGTAACGATGGAAAAGATCAAAAGCATGGTGGACGCAAACACCATCGTTGGCAATCCCATCAATCTGGCGGACGGCACGCTGGTGCTGCCCATTTCCAAGGTGACGTTCGGGTTTGCGTCCGGCGGCTCGGATTTTCCGAGCAAAACAACGAAGGAGCTGTTCGGCGGCGGCAGCGGCGCGGGCGTTTCCATCCAGCCTGTGGGCTTTTTGGTGGCGAAGGACGGCAATGTGCGCGTAATGCAGCTGGCCGATACCTCAAACAGCGTGGACCGTGCGCTCAGCTTGGTGCCGGAACTGGTGGACAAAGTAACGGCACTGGTGCAAAAAAAGCCGGAGGAACAGGGTGAAGCGCCGTCCCAAGAAAAATGAGCCTTCAAAAAAGGGCCGCAGGGGACGGCGCGCCTGTCTGCGGCCGCCCTTTTTGATGATACGCAGCATCTGCTAAATATACGCAGCAAAGGAGAAATCATGCGGGATATCCGAATTCAAAAAGTATTGGCCGAGCAGGGCGTCTGTTCGCGCCGTGCCGCCGAGCGGCTTATCCGCGAGGGACGTGTAAAGCTGAACGGCCGCCCGGCCGCGCTGGGCGATAAGATGGATCCGCACGCCGACCAGCTCTCGGTGGACGGGCAGCGTGTCCATGTGCCCAGAAAGGCGGAAAAGGTTTACTATATGATGTACAAGCCGCGCGGCTATATCACCACCACCAGCGACGAGCGCGGCCGCAGAACCGTGATGGATCTGATCGCGGACGCGCCCGTGCGCGTATACCCCGTGGGAAGGCTGGATAAGGACAGCGAGGGGCTGCTGCTGCTGACAAACGACGGCGATTTTGCCAATCTGCTGATGCACCCCAGCCATGGGGTTTCAAAGCTGTACCGTGTGACGGTGCGCCCGCACGCCACCGAAGAGCAGGTTCTTGCGCTGACGAACGGCGTTGTGCTGGACGACGGCAGCAAAACACTGCCCGCCGTCATCCGCGTTGCGGCCGATGAGCCCGAGCGCACGGTATTGGAGATGACGATCCGCGAGGGAAAAAACCGCCAGATCCGCCGCATGTGCGAGGCGGTGGGCCTTGAGGTGATCCGCCTGCGCCGTTCGGCGCTGGGCGCGGTGAAGCTGGGCATGCTGCAGCCGGGGCAGTACCGCGAGCTGACAAACCAGGAGGTGGCGGCGCTGCGCGCCGCGGCCGCGCGCGGAAAGGCCACGGCCGTAATCGCGCGCAACACGGCGGCAAACGAGCGGCGGCGGCAAAACGCGGCGCGCGGCGGCAAAACGCGGCAGAACGCGCCGAAGGCACGCAGGGGAGGCGGCAAAAAATGATCGCGATGCGTCCGATCCGGGAATATGATGTGATCGAGCTGTTAAACGCGGGGCGTTTTTCGGGCGATGTGGAGGGCTATGTGGTGATGAACGGCCCCGAATATCTGGGCCATATGCTGTACCGCGTGGACGGTGCGGTTACGCGGGTGCTGGAGTGCGGTGTGGAAAATACCGCCCTGATAGACGGCGCGGTGCGCGCGTGTGTGGCGGCCGGCGAGCACGCGGGCGCATCGGCGTTTGCGGTGGAAACGGCGGATGCGCGCTTGGCCGAATGGCGCCGTATCTTTTTTGAAGGCGCGCCCGAGGCGCCCATTTCCAACGAAAAGCTGTTCGGCGGCTGCGCAGAGCACGAAGAGTAACCGAAGGGCAGCGCCGCCAAAACCGCGCATGCGGGAAAGTATAGGAAGAATTTTTAAAAGTTTTTTTCGCAAATGCGCAGGGAAGCTCTTGCCTTTGTGCGGACAAAATAGTATAATAAAAATAAGTTTCGGCTTTTTATCGTGGCCGCGATAGAAAGCCTGTCCGGACGACCGCCGCCGGAAGGGCGGGCCAGTCTGCCGTTTGGGCCGGCTGCGGTTTTGCCGCCCGCTGCAGCGGGGCGTTCGGGGATCTCGCATTTGATCATTATGATGCAGGAGGGCTGTTCATGGCTATCGCAAAAACCGGCAAGGAAGTGCTTGCCAAATTCTTCGACGAGGGCGCTTACAGTGCGCTTTACGCGGACGGCGCCGTCGTGGCGGCGTTCGGCAGCGCAAATGGCGTTCCCGTTTACGCCGTATGCCAGACCGGCGCGGCCGTGGCCGAAAAGGACACCGAAAAAATCGTAAAGGTGCTTGATATGGCCGCCAAAACAGGCAACCCCGTTGTAACCTTCTACAATTCCGTCGGCGCGAAAATAGAGGAAGGGCTGGCGGCGCTTGCCGGCAGCGCGGCTGTGGCCGCGGCCGTGGCGCGCGTTTCCGGTGTGGTGCCGCAGGTCGCGGTGGTTACCGGCGTGTGCGGCGCGGGCAATGCGCTGGCTGCCGCCGGGGCGGATCTCTGCATCATGAGCGAGGAGGGCGAGCTGTTCCTTACGCCGCCGTTCACGTCTGCCGCCGCGGGCGATAAAATCGAGGGCGCGGGCAGCGCCGCATATGCTGCAAAGTCCGGCGTGGCTGCGCTTGTGGCAAAAAACGCAGAGGAGGCCGCGCAGGCTGCTGCCCGTTTGGTGGGCCTGCTGCCTGCCAACAATCTGGCCGGGCCCGCTGTATTTGAGGCGGCCGAGCCCTCCGGCACGCTGGATCTGGCAAAATACAGCCCGGACAAGGCTGCCGCGAGCGTTGCAGACGCGGGCAGCGTTATGGAGCTGTACGCCGGTTACGGCAAAAATGTTTATACCGCGCTTGCCACCGTTGCGGGCAGTGTGGTGGGCATTGTGGCCACAAAGGGCGCCGACGAAGCGCTGTGCCGCTGCTGCGTTTCCAAGACGGCGCGTTTTGTGCGGATGTGTGATGCGTTCAGCATTCCGGTGATCACACTGGTGAATACCGACGGGTTTAAAAAGAGCTGCACGGAGGACGCTTCGGGCGGCCTGCGCGAGGCGGCCCGGCTGGTCGGTACCTATGCGGACGCCACCACGGCAAAGGTGGCTGTCATCACGGGCAAAGCCGTGGGAGCGGTGTACACCGCAATGGCAAACGCCGATCTTACCGTTGCCGTAGAGGGCTGCACCGTCGCTCCCATCGAGCCCAAAGCGGCCGTTACGGTTCTTTATAAGGACGAGCTGGAGCAGGGCACGAACATTGCGGCAGATACCGCGAAGCTGGCTGCCAAATACGCCGCCGAGGTGTGCGGCGCTGCCGCCGCCGTTGAGGCCGGGCTGGCCGATGTGGCGGTTCCCGCGGCCGGCGTGCGCGCCGCCGTTGCCTCTGCGCTGGATATGCTCGCGACCAAGCGCGTACAGCGGATGCCGAAAAAACACGGCAATATGGCTTTGTAAGCTTTCAATCGGACAATTCGATACGATCAATCAACAGGAGGTACTTCCATGAAAAACTTTACTGTTACCGTGAACGGCGTTGCCTATCAGGTTACCGTTGAAGAGGGCGCCGCCGCCCCGGCTGCTGCCGCGCCTGCTGCTGCTCCGGCGGCCGCCGCCGCGCCCGCTCCCGCCGCTGCGCCTGCCCCCGCCCCCGCTGCCGCCGGCAGTGCGGGCGCCGTTTCCGTTACCGCGCCGATGCCCGGCAACATTCTGGATGTCAAGGCTGCGGTGGGCGCTTCGGTAAAGGCCGGCGAGGTGCTGTGCGTACTGGAGGCCATGAAGATGGAAAACGAGATCGTCGCGCCGCAGGACGGCACGGTTGCTTCGGTGAACTGCCGCAAGGGCGATGTTGTAAACGTGGGCGATCTGCTCGTCTCGCTGAACTGAACAGAGGGGTGAACGATTTTGGCAAAAAAACCGATTAAAATTACCGAGGTCGGCCTGCGCGATGCGCACCAGTCGCTGATTGCCACGCGTATGACGATGGATGAAATGCGCCCGGTTCTTGCGGCGATGGATGAGGTTGGCTATTATTCCGCCGAATGCTGGGGCGGTGCAACGTTCGATGCCTGCATCCGTTTTCTGGACGAAGATCCGTGGGAGCGTCTGCGCATCCTGCGCAAGGAAATGCCCAATACCAAGCTGCAGATGCTGTTCCGCGGCCAGAACATGCTGGGCTACCGCCACTATGCCGACGATGCCGTTGAATATTTTGTGCAGAAGTCGGTTGCGAACGGCATCGACATTCTGCGCATTTTCGATGCGCTGAACGATCCGCGCAATCTTCAGACGGCCATCAAGGCCGCCGTCAAGGAGAAGGCGCATGTGCAGGGCTGCATCAGCTATACGCTCAGCCCGGTGCACAACAACGAGTATTTTGCGCATTACGCCAAAACGCTGGAAGAAATGGGCGCGCACTCCATCTGCATCAAGGATATGGCTGGTTTGCTGACGCCGTACTCCACCTACGAGCTGGTGAAGGCACTGAAGGAAACCGTTTCCATCCCGGTGAATATTCACAGCCACTATACCTCTGGCCTTGCCTCCATGTCCATCCTGAAGGGCATCGAGGCCGGCGCGGACATTATTGATACGGCCATCAGCCCGCTGTCGCTGGGCACGAGCCATATGCCCACCGAGAGCCTTGTAGCCGCGCTGCAGGGCACCGAGTACGACACCGGCCTCGATTTGAAGAAGCTGAACGTTGTGCGCGAGCACTTTGCAAAACTGCGTGAAAAATACCTCAAGAGCGGCCAGCTAAGCCCGAAGATGCTGGGCGTGGACGCCAATACGCTGCTGTATCAGGTGCCGGGCGGCATGCTCTCGAACCTGCTCAAGCAGCTGAAGGACGCCGGCAAGGAAGACCGCCTCGACGATGTGCTGCAGGAGATTCCCCGTGTGCGCAGGGATTCCGGCTATCCGCCGCTTGTTACGCCCACCAGCCAGATTGTGGGCACACAGGCTGTGTTCAACGTGATCCTGGGCGAGCGCTACAAGATGGTGACGAAGGAATTCAAGGGCCTTGTCCATGGCGATTACGGCAAAACGCCCGCGCCCATCAGCCCGGAATTTACGAAAAAAATCCTGGGTGATGAGCAGCCCATCACCTGCCGCCCCGCCGACCTGCTGGAGCCGGAGATCGAAAAGCTGAAGCAGGAGGCCGCGAAGTATGTGATGCAGGAGGAGGATGTGCTCACCTACGCAATGTTCCCGCAGGTTGCGCCGAAATTCTTTGAAAACCGCAACAACAAGGCGGCCGGCGTAGACGGCGGGCATGTGGATTTTGCCAATAAATCGCATCCGGTGTAAGCTGCTCTTCACCGAAAAACATGATCCAAAAGCGCGTCATCCGGCATGGCCGGGGGCTCATTCTGCAAAAGAAAATTTCGCAAACCAAAAAATAAAGATGATCTGCCGGGTTTGCCGATATCTGATACAGGCAAACAGAGTTCACCATCAAACACGGGCGCGCTGCAAAAGGCGACTTGCAGCGCGCCCGTATTTTGCATTCTTTTTTATTTTGTGTACTTCTCCGCAACATTCTCTGTCACATCCTTCTCGGTGGGATCCTGCCCGACGGGGAAATGTGCCGGCGCAGGCCGCCGCGGGCTTTCAATGGTTTAATAAAGGTATCGTGGCAATTCCAATGTATGTTCCGCCCATTTTATTCGAGAGAAAGTGGTTGAAGAATTGGTGCTTGAGGGTCTGCAAAGACTGTTGTGGTACATCCAAGTCTATGAAAAGCGGTTTGCCCAGGAGCAGATGGAGCGGTTTGGACTGCAAGAGAAAAAAGAGTTGACCGCCAGGGGCCGGGAGTTGGACAAGGCCAAGCAGCGAGTAGTGGAAATTGACCAGCTTATCCAGAAAAGCTATGAGGACATGAGCAAGGGCTTACTCTCGGAGGAACGGTTTGCCACCCTGTCTGTATCGCTGAAAACCGAGCAGAAGCAGTTGAAAGCAACTATCCCGAAGATGGAAGCCAGCCTGGGTGCCACTACGAACAAGGCCGCTGATTTACAGCGGCTTATTGAGCGGGCCAGACAGGTGACCCGGCTGACGGAACTGACGCCTGAGATTGTTCACGAGTTCATTGACAAGATCGTAGTGTCCAAGCCTGACAAGGTAGACGGCAAACGCCATCACCGGTTGGACATCCATTACAACACCATTGGCCTGTGGTGTGCCCCACCCCCGGAAGAAATGGAGAAGCTGTTCCAGGCGCATCTTGCAGGCCAGCGTAAAAAGACGGCGTAGCCATAGCCACGCCACTCAAACCTTAATAGGTAGAATTTCTTTACAGGTTAGCCGGAAGGCCGACACTTCTTTACGGAGTGTCGGCCTTCCGGCGGCCCGTTTTTTTGCCCGATATTTTGTCCGCGCCCGCGCTGCCGGCAAGCGCTTTACGCCTCAAAGCCCCATGCGCGCATGGCCGCAAGGCTTTCGCGCATGCAATCGAAGGCGTCCTTTTCCCATTTTTCCTGCTCGGCAAACGCCCAGGGAACGCCCGTTTCCCGGCAGGCGGCCACAGCGGCGCGCCAGTCGGTTTGGCCATGGCCCACAGGCGTTAAGTGCTCTGTGCCGGCCGCATCCACCACAAAATCCTTAAAATGCACAAACTCGGTGCGCCCCGCAAAGCGGCGCAAAAGCGCATCGGCGGCAAGCCCCGCCTTGCCGGAATGGTACAGATCCAGCCCCAGTGTTACGTTTTCGGGGCTGTTTTGCAAAAGCAGCTCGGTGGCGGTAACGCCGCCCGCGTCCGCGAGGACGGCCCATTCCCGCGCACGGGGATGAAATGCGAGCGTCATGCCATGCGGCGCCAGCCGCGCCGCCATTTCGGCAAGCTCTTCGGCAAACGCGAGCACGGCTTCCCGCCCAAGCGCGCCGGATGGGTTTGCCTCTTTGGCGGGAATGCCGCTGACGCATACGCAGCGCGAGCCGCAAAGCTCGTTCAGCCGCACCGTGCGGGCAAAATCGCCTTTGACGGTTTCGTAAAAATCCTGCGTCGAAACGCATTGCAGCCCCGCGTCCCGCACGGCCTCCGCAACAAATTCCGGCGAAAACTCCGGGTTCCACCACTGCATCTGCACCAGACGGTAGCCCATCTCGGCCAGCTTTTGCAGCGAGGCGCGCAGATCTTCCGGCGTTTGCAAATAGGGCTTTACGCTCGAAGCCTGAGCGCCCACGATCGTTTTGTGCAGGCCATTCATCATCAGATCCTCCTTTTCCAAGATTGGCGCCAAAGGCGCCAGTCTTTTAAGGGGAACCAAACGCACGCCGGAACGGACTTCACTTTGTTCAAAACGAGCTTTGCCCGTTTCTCACACTGCTTCGTCGTTTCTCCTTTTCCCCACAAAATTCCGCTTTGCTCCCTTTTGCGGGGCCCCGTAAAAGGCCGCGATGCGCAGCCGCTTGATTGGTTTCCCTTCAGTGTTCCTATGCGAATCGCTAAGAGCCGCCGCTGTGCGGCGGCTGCTCGCTTGTACGTGCCTGCGGGCACAGTCCGGCGAAAAACAGTTCATTTTGCGCACCTCGCACACAAAATTGCCTGATTTTTTTGTAGAGGTGTTTGCATGCCCGGCGCATGTCCGTGCATGCAAACATGATTTTCCTCTTTTCGGCCGGCAAAGCCGGTTCCATAAGCTGTTCTGCATTTACAGGGATCCGCCGCCTCCCCGCCCGGGAAAGCGCGGCGCGCGGGGCGGGGGGATCCGGCGGAACTTCGATTGGTCGTTACAGCGTTGTCAAAATCAGCTGCGCATCGCCCGCAATGCGGTACGCGCCAAGGCCCGCCGGCAAAAACAGGCTGTCGCCCTTTTGAAACGCGAGGGCTCTGCCGTTCCAGACCACGGCGCCTTCGCCGCCAAGGCACAGCAGGGAATGGAAGCTCTCGGCGCCCGCGCGCAGCGGGGCGCTGCCCCGAACGGCAAGCAGGCGCGCGGTAAAATATTCGCATTCGGCCAGCAGCGTATCCGTCAAACCGCCCGTTGTCTCGGGCCTGCCCATCGGCCCCGCGGGGCGCGCGGGCGGGCAGAGCCTTGCCACATCCAGCGCCTTTTCCACATGCAGCGCGCGCGGTTTGCCGTCCGCGCCCACGCGGCCGTAATCAAATACGCGGTAGGTGGTGTTGGAATTTTGCTGGATTTCGGCGATTAGGATGCCGGCGCCGATGGCGTGCACCGTGCCCGCCTCGATGAAGAACACGTCTCCCGCCTGCACGGGAACAGCATTCAGCACGTCTGTCAGCGTGCCGTCCGCAATGCGCTTTGCAGCCTCCTCGCGCGTGACCTCTTTGGAAAAGCCGTAATACAGCGCCGCGCCCGGCGCGGCATCCACCACATACCACATCTCGGTTTTGCCGGGCTCGCCCTCCATGCGCTGCGCATAGTCGTCGCTCGGGTGCACCTGCACAGAGAGCGGCTTTGCGGCGTCGATCAGCTTGATGAGCACAGGGAACGCACCGCCCCTGTGCTTTGTACCCAGACAGGCGGGGTTTTCCGCGACATATTCGGCCAGCGCTCTGCCGGCATACGGGCCCTCGGCAATTAGGCTTGGGCCGTCCTTGTGGCAGCTCATCTCCCAGCTTTCGGCCAGGGGAGAAAGCGCGGTACGTTTGCCGTACTCGGTTTTCAAACGTTCGCCGCCCCATAGGTAATCCTTGAACGCGGGCTGCAGCTTCAGCGGCACCGCGGCGGGCGAGGCAAGGCACAGCGCCGCCGCGCCGATAATGCCTGCCAGATTACCCAGCGTCGCTTTCTCTACGCGTGTAACATAGCTTTTGTCGCCGCCAAAGCAGTGGGCCTTTACATATTCGTTCATCGGTTCGGTGAGGGTTTTGCCCTCGCCCGAGATGCCGCCGCCCAGCAGCAGTACTTCCGGGCGAAAGATGTTTACAAAATTTGTGATCGCCTCGCCCAGATATTCTTCGTACTGTGCCGCAACGGCTTTGGCAGCGGCGTCGCCCGCGCGCATGGCCTCGTATACGCTGCGCGCAGAGATGGGGCCATCGTTCAAAATGCTCTCGGGATGCGCCGCAGCGGCCTCCTTTGCCTGCCGGATAAGCCCCGTGGCCGAGGCGTAGCTTTCGACGCAGCCCCTGCGCCCGCAGGTGCATTCCACGCCGCCGGAAATGAGCGTCGAATGGCCCAGCTCGGCCCCGGCACTGTCCTGCCCCTCGTAAATGCTTCCGTCGATGATCACGCCGCCGCCCACGCCCGTGCCCAAGGTGAGCAGCACCGCGTTTTTGCAGCCCTTGGCCGCGCCCGCCGCCACTTCGCCCAGCGCGGCGCAGTTGGCGTCGTTGCTTAAACGGCACGCAAAGCCCGTTTGCTGTGTGATCGCGGCGCACAGGGGCACACGCTCCCAGTGCAGATTGTTGGAATAGACAACCTCACCCGTTCTGCCGTTGCAGATGCCGGGGCTTCCGATGCCCACGCCGGCGCAGTCGGTGCGCGCAAGGCCGTTTCGCTCCACAAGCGCGAGCGCAAGCCGCGCCATGTCCGCCGCTACCTCCTGCCATGGACGCCGGGCCAGTGTGGGCGTGCTGTCCCGATCCAGTAAAACGTGCTCCTGTGTGACAATGCCGACGGCAATATTGGTGCCGCCGAGGTCAATGCCGATCGCATAACGCATCTCTGCGTCCCTCCCGAACCTGTTTTGGTACGGCAGACCGAAATGCGCCCCGGAGGAAAACATTCGGGCAGATGCGCCAAGGCTTTCCGCCGGCAAAAAAACCGCCGCCGAGACCGCCGCACTACCTGCCAACAAAGCCGCACTACCTGCCAACAAAGCCGCGGCGGCCTCTGCAAATTTTACGGGCGGTTCTTTTAGAAAGCACGGGCGGTCCTGCCGGAACGCAAGGTGGAGGCTCCCCCGGAAAACGCGCCTTTTCGTTCTGCTTTTTCTTCTTTCAGTGTAGACACAAATCGGGCTCGTGTCAAGCAAATTACGCAAAAAGCCCCGCATTGCGCAAAAGCCCCGCGCCGCAAAAGCCCCGCATTGCGCAAAAGCTCCGCGCCGCGAAAACCCCGTACTGCGCAAAAGCCCCGCGCCGCCAGCAAAATACTGCTGCGCCCGCCGGAGCCGTTTTTTTGCCGGTTTTCAAAAAACATGCGTTTCTCTGCGTTTTGCGCGCAATTTACAGTAGCGCAAAAAACGACAGTATGCTACAATAGAAATATCATAAGAGGGCAGCGCCCCGGGCAGTGCCCGCCGTGCGGCGCGGCCGCCCGGCTGCCCGAATGCGGGGCAAGGCATCCGAAACGATTTGCGGAGGAGTGAGCGAATGGACGAGTATATCATCGAAATGTGTGGCATCACCAAGGAGTTTCCCGGCATTATCGCCAACGACAACGTGACGCTCCGGCTGAAAAAGGGCGAGATCCACGCCCTGCTGGGCGAAAACGGCGCGGGCAAATCCACGCTGATGAGCGTTTTGTTCGGCATGTATCAGCCGGAAAAGGGTGTGATCAAAAAGAACGGCCAGCCGGTGCAGATCAGCGATCCGAACGACGCGAACCGTCTGGGCATCGGCATGGTACACCAGCATTTTAAGCTCGTGCATAATTTTACCGTGCTGGAGAACATCATTCTGGGTGTGGAGACCACGAGCAAGGGCTTTTTAAAGATGGACAAGGCCCGTGCGCGCGTGATGGCGCTTTCCGAGCAATACGGCCTGCGCGTAGATCCGGACGCGCTGATCAGCGATATCACGGTGGGCATGCAGCAGCGCGTGGAAATTTTAAAGATGCTGTACCGTGAAAACGAGATCCTCATCTTCGACGAGCCGACGGCCGTGCTTACGCCGCAGGAGATCGACGAGCTGATGAAGATCATGCAGGGGCTTGCCGCTGAGGGCAAAAGCATTTTGTTCATCACTCATAAACTGAACGAGATCAAGGCCGTGGCAAACCGGTGCACGGTGCTGCGCAAGGGGCGGTATATCGGCACGGTAGATGTGGCCGCCACCAGCAAAGAGGAAATGAGCGAAATGATGGTGGGCCGCAAGGTGAGCCTCTCGGTGGAAAAAGCGCCCGCGCAGCCGGGCGAAACGGTGCTTTCGGCGCAGGGGCTGTGCGTAAAGGGGCACGGCGGCAGAAAAAACGTGGTGGACGGCATCAGCCTGAATGTGCGCAAGGGCGAGATCGTGTGCATCGCGGGCATCGACGGCAACGGACAGACCGAGCTTGTCTATGCGCTGACGGGCCTTGCCGTGCCGGAATCGGGCACGGTAACGCTGAACGGGCGCGATATTACACACGCGCCCATCCGTCGGCGCAACGCGGGCGGCCTTGGGCATATCCCCGAAGACCGGCACCGCCACGGCCTGGTGCTGGATTATAACCTTGCCTGCAATTTGGTGCTGCAAAGCTACTTTGAACCGCGCTTTTGTCAAAACGGGTTTTTAAAATACGATGCGATTTATGCCTATGCCGACGAGCTCATCGAGAAATTCGATATCCGCTCGGGCCAGGGGGCGCGCACCATCGCGCGCAGCATGTCCGGCGGCAACCAGCAAAAGGCCATCATCGCGCGTGAGATCGACCGCGATCCCGACGTGCTCATCGCCGTGCAGCCCACGCGCGGCCTGGACGTGGGCGCCATTGAATACATCCACCGCAAGCTGATCGAGGAGCGCGATGCGGGTAAGGCCATTTTGCTCGTCAGCCTCGAGCTGGACGAGGTGATGCAGCTCTCTGACCGCATCTTTGTCATCTATGAAGGGCGCATTGTGGCAGAGCTGGATCCAAAGCAGGTAACGGTGCAGGAGCTGGGCCTGTATATGGCCGGCTCGAAAAAGGAGGCAGCGCAATGAACGAAAGACCAAAGAAAAAAAGCCTGACGCAGCGGGAGGGCTTTTCCAGCTTTATGGCCTCGGTGTTGGCCATTCTGTGCGGCCTTGCCATCGGGTTTGTGGTGCTGCTCATCGCCGATCCTGTCAACGCGTTTCCGGGCCTCGTTGCCATTTTGACAGGCGGCCTTTCCGATCTGCGCAATCTGGGCCAGGTGCTGTATGCGGCCACGCCCATTATCCTTACGGGGCTTTCGGTGGGCTTTGCCAACAAGACGGGCCTGTTCAACATCGGCGCCTCGGGGCAGTTCATTGTGGGCGCCTATGTGGCCGTGCTGGTTGGCGTGCGCTGCCCGTTCCTTCCCGGCCCGCTGCTGTGGCTCACCTGCCTTTTGGCCGCCACGCTGGCGGGCGCGCTGTGGGGGCTTTTGCCCGGCGTATTAAAGGCGCTGTGCAATGTAAACGAGGTAATCGCCTGCATCATGATGAACTATATCGGGATGTACGGCGTGAATTTTCTCATTCAGCTCACGATATTCGATTCGCTGAAAAACCAGTCGCTGCCGGTGGCGGCGCATGCCAACGCGCCGAAGCTGTGGATGGACCGCATCTTCCGCAGCGGGGCCACGGCCTCCAGCGCCAATGCGGGCATTCTGATTGCCGTTCTGGCGGGCATTGCCGTTTATTATGTCATCGAAAGAACAAAATTTGGCTACGAGCTGAAGGCCTGCGGTTACAGCCGCGATGCGGCGCGCTATGCGGGCATCAACGAAAAGCGCGGCATCATCTGGTCGATGGTCATCGCGGGGGCGCTCTCCGGCCTGGGCGGCGCCTGCCTGTATCTGGCCGGCGCGGGCAAGAGCATCGAGGTGCTGGATACGCTTGCGGCCGAGGGCTTTAACGGCATCCCCGTGGCGCTGCTGGGGCTGAACCACCCCATCGGCATCATCTTCTCGGGCCTGTTTGTAGCGTATCTAAATCAGGGCGGCTTTAATATGCAGATCTACGGCTTCGCGCCGCAGGTAATCGATATCATCATTTCTGTAGTAATCTACTTTGCGGCTTTCTCGCTGCTTTTGCGCGGCATCGTCGAACGCGTATTAAAGCGCAGAGCGCATAAGGGCACGGCGGCCGCCTCGGCGCCGTCCAGCGGGCCGGCCGCATCAGGTGCAGAACAGCCGGCGGCAACGCCGCAGGAGCGGCCGGCCGCACCAAGTGCAGAACAGCCGGCTGCAGCCCTGCGGGAACAGCCGAAAGGAGGCGACAACGCGTGAATACGGTTTATTTTCTGGTACAGCAGACGATGTTTTTTTCCATTCCGCTTTTGATCGTTGCGCTGGGCGGAATGTTCAGCGAGCGCAGCGGCGTTATCAATATCGCGCTGGAGGGCATCATGATCATGGGCGCGTTTTCGGGCATTCTGTTTATCAACGTGATGCAGAGCGCGTTCAGCCTGCCGCCGCAGATGCTGTTGCTGCTGGCCGTACTGGTGGCGGCGGCGGTGGGCGTGCTTGTCGCGATGACACACGCCTACGCGGCCATCAACATGAAGGCCGATCAGGTCATCAGCGGTACGGCGATCAATATGTTTGCCCCGGCGTTTGCCATCTTTGCCGCGCGTATGATCCGGCAGGTGCAGCAGATCCCGTTCCGCAACGATTTTCGCATCGCGAAGGCGCCGCTTTTGGGCGATATCCCCGTTTTAGGGCCGCTCTTTTTCCGCAATACGTATATCACCACCTATCTGGGCTTTGCGGTGCTGGCGGCATCGGCCGTTGTGCTGTACAAAACGCGCTTTGGGCTGCGCCTGCGCGCGTGCGGCGAGCACCCGCAGGCGGCGGACAGCGTGGGGGTGAACGTGTATAAAATGCGCTATGCGGGCGTTGCCATTTCCGGCGCGCTGGGCGGCATTGGCGGGCTTGTGTTCGTAATCCCCACCTCCACCAATTTCAACGCCTCGGTGGCGGGCTACGGCTTTTTGGCGCTGGCGGTGCTCATCTTCGGCCAGTGGCGGCCCAGCCGCATTTTGCTGGCGGCCTTCTTCTTTGGCCTGATGAAGACTGTCGCCTCGGCGTATTCCGGCATTCCATTCCTGGCAAACCTCGGTGTGCCGAACGATATTTATAAAATGATCCCCTATATCGCCACGCTCATTGTGCTGGCGTTTACGAGCAAAAACTCGATGGCGCCGCGCGCCGAGGGCGTGCCCTACGATAAGGGCGGCCGGTGACGGTTTTGGCCGGCTGTCAAAAGGCTTTGCGCAAAAGCTATTGCTGCGCATCCAAAGGCCTTTGCTGCGTATCTTAAAAAACAAGGGAACGCCGCCGCCCCAAAAGGCTTTTTGGGGCGGCGCATTGGCACCGAAAACAAACACAGGGAGGAATACGCCATGCGAATGTATGATATTATCGCGAAAAAGCGCGACGGCGGCGTGCTCACACAGCAGGAGATCGCCTTTTTTGTGCAGGGCTTTACTGCCGGAGCCATCCCCGATTATCAGGCCAGCGCGCTGCTGATGGCGATCTACCTGCGCGGAATGACAGCCGGGGAAACCGCGCAGCTTACCGCGCAGATGGCGCACAGCGGCGATACGGTGGATCTTTCGGGCATCGATGGCGTCAAGGCGGATAAGCATTCCACGGGCGGCGTGGGGGATAAAACAACGCTGATCGTTGCGCCCATTGCGGCGGCGTGCGGCGTGCGCATGGCCAAGATGAGCGGGCGCGGCCTTGGCCACACGGGCGGCACGCTCGACAAGCTGGAATCCATTCCCGGCTGCGGCGTTACGCTCACGCGGGAGGCGTTCTTTCGGCAGGTGAACGAGATCGGCCTTGCCGTGATTGGGCAGACGGGCAACCTTGCGCCCGCCGACAAAAAAATGTACGCGCTGCGCGACGTGACGGCCACGGTATCCTGCGTGCCGCTCATCGCCAGCAGCATTATGAGCAAAAAGCTGGCCTCCGGCGCCGACTGCATTTTGCTGGATGTGAAGACAGGCAGCGGCGCGTTTATGAAGACGCTGGACGATTCCATCGCGCTGGCGCAGGCGATGGTGGAGATTGGCGAGCACAACGGCCGCCGCACGGCGGCGCTGATCACCGATATGGATACGCCGCTCGGCCGCAGCATCGGCAACAGCCTCGAGGTGGCCGAGGCCGTGGAGACGCTGCGCGGCGCGGGCCCGGCCGATTTAACGCAGGTGTGCCTTGCGCTTAGCACAAATCTGCTGTGGCTGGCGGGCAAGGGAACATTAGAGGCCTGCCGCGCCATGGCCGAACAGGCGCTGCAAAGCGGTGCGGCGCTGCAAAAGCTGCGGCAGATGGTGGCCGCGCAGGGCGGCGATGCGGCGATGATCGACGATCCGGCAAGGCTGCCCGGTGCCGCGTACACGTGCGATGTATGCAGCGAGCGCGACGGATGGATCGGTGCTGCCGACACCGAGGCCATCGGCATTGCCGCCGTGCTGCTGGGCGCGGGCCGCGAGACAAAAGAGAGCGTGCTCGATCTTTCGGCGGGCATCCGCCTTGTAAAAAAACCGGGCGACCGCGTGCAAAAGGGCGATGTGCTGGCTACGCTTTATGCAAACGACGCGGCGCGTTTTGCCGCCGCGCGCGAAAAGCTGTGCGCTGCGCTTACCTTCGGCGATGCGCCGCCTGCGCCGCAAAAGCTGGTGCTGGCCCGCGTGGACAGAGACGGTGTGACAAGGCTATAGGCAAAAAGGGTGCGGAGCGCTTTTTCGCGGGGCCTTTCTTTCGGGCCTTTGGGGCGCTTCGTGCTCCGGTCCCGCCGCGCTGTTCCGATCTTTAGAATCAAAATGCCCTCGCCTCGGACTGTGTTCCGGGCGGGGGCATTGCTGTTGTTTTCCCCGGTTGACGGAGTAGGGCTGACAGCCCGCAGAGGCGGTCGGGGCTGCTTTTGGTATTGATTTTAATAGGAACTGGCAGAAAAATGATAGAGAACGCCGGCCGGTTTTCTATATAATAAAATTGTAAAAGCCGGCGCGCAGCAGGCACTTCGTTTTCTAATCTCACCGCCTTTTTTTGGCGTTTTATGCTTTCGGCAGATTGTGCCCT
>Ga0137306_100848_pt1 | contig 36688 bp, 30 predicted proteins | sample Inofroosms_March_FD_97187 | JGI IMG/M metagenome (GOLD analysis project Ga0137306, IMG submission 97187) | Mouse cecal microbial communities from Vienna, Austria - N-Acetylneuraminic and N-Acetylglucosamine D2O microcosms_March | ecosystem: Host-associated > Mammals > Digestive system > Large...
TGTCGTGACAGGGAGGAATATTATCAGGACCTGCGCAGCTATGAGAGGAAGATCGAGCAGGATCGGATAGAACATGAGCAGGATATCCGCAGCTATAAGCGAAAGATCGAGCAGGACCAGACAAAATATGCGCGGGCAATTGCAGAGAAGGAGGCTGAGATTGCGCAGGATCGAATAGCGCATGAGCGGATAGTGGCTGAGAAAGAAGAGGAGATCCGTCAGCTTCGTGCACAGCTTGCGCGGCTGGAAAACAATAATAACAGTTGACAAAATCAGTTCATGCGGCTAAAATGGATGAAAATACAGCCGATCAGGGCTGATATAGTAGCAAAACGTGGCGATGAAGAGAATAGTACGGATGGGAAACGTTGCAGAGAGAGAGCCGTTGGTGGGAGGCTTTTACGGGAACTGTTCGGAACCGGTCTCGGAGTCCTGTGTGAAGAGCGCAGCGTAGCACCGGCGATAACGGTAAGAGAAGATGAATGTGAGATACACATTAATTAGGGTGGTACCGCCGAGATTTCGGTCCCTTAGGGATGGAAGTTTTGGCGGTTTTCTTATGCGCGCATAAGCAGAGTCAGAAGAAGGAGGAAGTTATGGCGGAGAAAAAATTAGTGGAAGCGATCACGGCGATGGAGGATGATTTTGCACAGTGGTATACGGATGTGGTGAAGAAAGCAGAGCTTCTGGATTACACCAGCATCAAGGGATGTATGGTGTTTAAGCCGGCGGGCTATGCGATCTGGGAGCTGATTCAGCGGCAGATGGACGACCGTTTTAAGGCAACGGGTGTGGAGAACGTGTATTTACCCATGTTTATCCCGGAGAGTCTGTTAAATAAGGAGAAGGATCATGTGGAAGGTTTTGCGCCGGAGGTGGCATGGGTGACCCACGGAGGTATGCAGCCTTTGCAGGAGAGACTTTGTGTCAGACCGACTTCCGAGACGCTGTTTTGCGATTATTATAAGAATGTGGTGCAGTCGTACCGCGATCTGCCGCAGGTGTGCAACCAGTGGTGTTCGGTGGTGCGCTGGGAAAAGGAGACGAGACCGTTTCTTCGGAGCCGTGAATTTTTATGGCAGGAGGGACATACGGCTCATGCCACAGCCGAGGAGGCTGAGGAGCGGACGATCCAGATGCTGAACGTCTATGCCGATTTCTGCGAGGAGGTACTGGCGATTCCCGTCATCAAGGGTCGCAAGACGGACAAGGAAAAATTTGCGGGAGCGATTGCCACCTATACAATCGAAGCGTTGATGCATGACGGCAAGGCATTGCAGTCCGGCACCAGCCACAATTTCGGCGATGGTTTTGCGAAGGCGTTTGGTATACAGTTTACGGACAAAGACAATACTTTAAAACATGTGCATCAGACTTCATGGGGAACGACGACCCGTCTGATCGGCGCGGTGATCATGGTGCACGGGGACAATTCCGGGCTGGTACTGCCGCCTAGGATTGCACCGACACAGATTATGATTATACCGATCCAGCAGAAGAAAGAGGGTGTGCTGGAAAAGGCGTATGAACTGAAAGAGCGGCTTGGCGCATTCCGCGTGAAAGTGGATGACACCGACAAGAGTCCGGGTTGGAAGTTCTCCGAGCAGGAGATGCGGGGCATTCCGATTCGTGTGGAGATCGGACCGAAAGATATCGAGGCGGGCAAGTGTGTGATCTGCCGCCGAGATACGAGGGAAAAGATAGAGGTGTCTCTGGATGAGATTGAGACGAAGGCGGGAGAAATTCTGGAGTTGATGCAGAAGGAAATGCTGGAGCGTGCCAGAGCACACAGGGAGGAGCACACCTACGAGGCGAAGGACATGGAGACCTTCCGCAGACTCTTCGCTGAGAAGTCTGGCTTTGTGAAAGCGATGTGGTGCGGCGAGCAGGCATGTGAGGATCAGATCAAGGAAGAGATGGCAGTAACCAGCCGCTGTATGCCTTTTGAGCAGGAGCAGATCGGCGAGACATGCGTATGCTGCGGAAAACCTGCGAAGAAGATGGTTTATTGGGGCAGGGCGTATTAATCTTCGGGTTTGCAGACAGCATAGGGCATATTTTTAGGAAACGACCGAATAGACTGTGCATATAGGAGAGAAAAAATGAGCAGGAGAAAGAGGAAAAAGGGGCTCGTCCCGGTAATCTTTCTAGGGCTGTTGCTGGGGGTCTGCCTTGTTGTGGCGGTTGGCATTGCCAGCGGGGCACTGACTGGAACAGTCAAACATGCCGTGACAAAGAAAGTTTCTGAAACGGTGATGGAGCAGGCGGTGAAACAGGCGCTTGAGAGTACCGGTGACACGCAGGCTGCCGAGAAGGCGAAAGAGATCGTGAACAATATGGACGAAGGCGACAAGCAGAAGGCCGAGGAGATCATTGATCGTTACGCGGACAGCGACACGCTCTCCGATGTGATGGAGATTGTGGGAGACGGTGTGGACAGTGAATCGTTGTCGGAGGTCAAGGAGTATCTGCAGGAAAACGTGTCTGAACAGGATCAGGCAGAGCTGGAAGAACTGTATCGGAAGTATAGCGAGGGATTCTGAGCCAGGCAAAGCAAATGCGCGGCAGGTCACAGGAAAATACTTATAAAAAACAGGAAACTCGGACAAAGGGTTTCCTGTTTTTTATGTGCAGACCCGCATGTGAAAGTCTGCTGCTTCACAGCATGGGGGCAGCGCGGCGGGCAGGGCCATAAAATCGTCCTGTCTGCTTAAAAGGGTTGACAGGTGTATACCCGGCGTGTATGATACAGTCAAAGGGTATACATCCGTATACCAAAATATACCAATAACATATACATAGAAAACAGTGGCGCAGGGCGGGTTTGTGTACCGCTGTAAAGTCAGGTAGCCGGCAGGAAATGCGGAAGAAAGCGTCTTCGCAGGAAAACGCTTTGGAACGGAGGTAAAAAATGGTCAGTTTATCGGACGGGGAATGGAAAATTATGAATCAGCTCTGGGAGCATGAGAGCACAATCACAGAATTGAAAAATGAACTGGGAAAAGAAACAGGCTGGGATAAGCACATTGTGATCACCATGCTCTCCCGCATGGAAAAGAAGGGGGCGGTTGCCCACAGGGAAGGCGAACGTGCCAAAATATTTTATCCGCTGGTGACGAGGGAGGAGGTTTCCATGCAGGAAACCCGGGGCTTTTTGCAGAAAGTGTACCGGGGAAGTCTTGGCATGATGGTCAACGCCATGGTGGAGGATCAGGCGCTGTCCGAGGAGGAGATACAGGAACTTTATGGTATTTTGGAGCAGGCGAGGAGAAAGAAAAGGGAAAGTAATGAACGCGGAAACAAGAGTGAATGATCGTGAGACGACAGAAGGAACGTGCAAAACAACTGTGCAGGGCAGGGATAGGCTGTACACGAGGATGAATGCTTTATAATGATGATGGAGGATGATTATGAAAGAGATACTGATAACATCAACAGTTTTGATTTTATGCGTTTTGATGGTCCGGCGGGTGTTCCGCGGAAAAATCAGCAGCAGGCTGCAGTATGCACTCTGGCTTTTGGTGGCGGTCCGTCTGATGATTCCGGTTTCCGCGGAGTTTGATCTGGGGTCATTTTCCGATTTCCGGCTGATGGATCTGGTGGAGAGGGATGATAGCGGTATCGGGGAACGGCTGGATGAGACTATTCGGTTGGAGGAACCTGTCCAGATGACGGTAAATGCAAACAGCGTGCTGTTCCGTCTGTTTACCACGGATGAGATCAGAGAAACGCTTGAGGGAATGCCGGATGACGGACCGACTTCTGTATTTATGGCGGGCACGCTGGGTTTTTCACGGCTGGATGTGCTGTGGTTTTTCTGGGGAACGGGTGCGTTTGTTGTGGGCGTTTGGATTTTGGCGGCAAACATCGTATTCAGCCGCCGTCTGAGGAAGGCAAGGCAGCCTTTTGATTTGCCGGAAGAAATAAAGACACCGGTTTTGGCGTATCAGACGTCTAAAGAAGGCAAGGCGACAGCTGACGTGCAAAGTGAAGAGGATTCGCAGGGAAGAAAGAAACGCAGCCGCTTTTCGAGGAGAAAGGACCGTCTGCCCGCAATCTATCTGGCGGAAGGCATTTCTTCACCCTGTCTGTACGGATTTCCGGGGCGGGAGGCGGTTTATCTGACGGCGGATGTAACAGATGATGGGGACCGGCTGCGGCATGTGCTTGTCCACGAGCTTGTCCATAAAAAACACGGGGACAGTTTCTGGGGGCTTCTTCGCGGTGTTTTGGTGACGGTATACTGGTTTCATCCGTTGGTATGGGTGGCGGCAGTCTGCTCCAAGCGGGACTGTGAACTGGCATGTGATGAGGGCGCGCTTATGCTGCTCGGTGAGGAGGAACGGATTTCTTACGGGGAGACGCTGCTTTCCATTATCACGAAAAAAGGGCGAGTTTCCGATCTTGTCTGCACCGCCACTACTATGACCGGGAGTGGAAAAAGCGTGAAGGAGCGGATCCGCTTTATCGCAAAGGAGCCGAAGGTGATCTATGCGGCGGTGGCGGGCGCGCTTTTCCTGATTGCGGCTGTATGCCTCTTTGTCTTTACAAAAGACGCCCGGTTCCGGGGGACAACGGTGGACGCGCAGGAAGGGCTTACGGTTACGGGCGCGGATATGCAGATACCGCTGCCCGCAAGTATTGGCGGCATCAGTGGCTGTGTGGTGGAAAAGAAAACGGACGAGGTTGTCATCTATCATGTTGCCGCGCAGGAGGAGGTGGGCAGGTTTTCCAGAATACCGCTTCGGGACGCGCTGGGGTTTGTGGATGAGGGGCGGGAGGTCGTGCCGGTTGGAGACAGAGGCTGTAATTACTTTTTGCGGGCTTATCTGGGAGAACCATTGACGAGGACGGAGCACCTTTATTTCCCTTCAGGGGAAGGTTCCGGCGTTTTAAAACACGAGGACACGATAGAGGCTGTGCCCGGAACAGATGAAAATCCGATGCTTAGCAAGGACTGGGAAGTGATTCCGCTGGAGGAGGATGAGGAGCCGTCCGCGGAAACCAGAAGTGAGGGTGCTTTGGGGCATGAGGATATCCATACGCCTGTGGAGGATAAGACAGATTATCTGCCCAACGAGGAAATCGTCGTCATGGACCCGGGGGACCCGGCGGCGTACGAGAAATCCACAATGCATACCTATACGCCTGCGGAAGAAGAGAGCGCTCACACTTTTACACCGTCGGAGGATGCCGGGACAGGTGAAGCGGGAACAGACAGCGGGGCGGCTGGTGTGCCCGGCACAGACAGCAACGATGACGACACCACTTATATCGTAGATGAAGATGATACGACATATATTATAGATGATAACACCTCTCGTACAGCGGAAACACAGGAGGAGGTCTCGGTAGACTACCTGCCGGACGAGGAGATTACGACGACGGTTTATCCGCCGAGAGAGGTCGATATCGACAGACTTGATAACAGGTGTTACGTTTATATCAGGGCGGCGTATGACAATAAGGTAAAAGAGAAATACCGGGATGAGATGGCGTTTATTGACAACGAGTTAAAGGCAGCGGCAGACCGGGTGATTATTTTGAGTCTGAACCGGGAGAGAAGGGAAGCGCTGTTTGACGCGCTGTGTGAAAACCGCACGCCCTATGTGGGGGACAACGCCAAGGTAGGCGCGCTGCTCGACGCCCTGCCCCTGCCCACCACGCTGAGCCGTTCGGGCGGGTTTTCCATGCAGACACTGGAGGAACCATATTCCCTGCGCGTTGATTATGTGATGAGTACGGATTATTTCACAAAGGAAGATCAGGATATGTTATACTTTAATGCGGCAATGCTGTTTTATTCCGTCGGGAATGTGGAGGAGATTGCTGTCAAGATGCAGCATCCTTTGGGAAATGGCTCTATGATGGTGACTTATCACCGGGAAAAGCTGGAAGAGGAGATTCCGATAATGCAGAATGTGAATTTTGAGGACGATCAGACTTTCCGGGACGGGCTGGCGGAGCTGCAAACGGCGGTGGAGACGCATCTTCAGGCGGCACCCGGCGAGTAATGCGCCGGTGCACGAACAGCTTGATGAGAGGAGAAGCATTTAAAAATAAAAAAATATTAAGAATTATGTAACCTTTTTCTTAAGTTCCCCGTTTTATGATATAGAACGTAGAAGACGGTCGATTTTTAGAGAAATTTTAAAGATTGACGTACTACAATAGAGTGAGAAGAACTTCTAAAGCTCGACAGCAAAGGCTGTTTCGCTAAGAAGTACAAAAGAGGGGGAACAGCATGGGACAGGCACAACGGAGCGACAGGAGAGGTTCCGACGACAAGATCAGAGTCATAGCGGGTAACCGTTCACAAAACAGCGCGGGAGAGCGTGCGAGACGGCGCGGTACGGAAAGGAGCGGGCTGGAAGGTCTGGAACTGTGGGAAATATCCAGAGACAATGACAACCCTCGCATGATGCGGTTTGCGGACCGCGAACAGGTCCGTCCGGCACAGCGGCGTTCCCGCCCGGGATCACAGCCGGATCGTCGAAACACGGGCAATCCGCGCCCGGTCAGCTCCATCAGACGACGCCGGGCGAGAAAGCGGCGGCTGAATCTTTACCGCATTTTTGTGTTTCTTATGATCGGCGTATGTCTGATACTGATTTATCAGACGACAGGGGCTGTTTACCGCATGATGCACAAGGATAAAATTGGTACGGGCAAGGGAATTGTAGAGATTGTGTCCGAAAAGATTGAGGCGAACCGGATTCAGCCGCCGGCGATTACGGTGGACTATCTGGAGCCGAATGAGTTCTCCAGACCCGGCACGGAGTTGAAAAAGATCAAGAGTGTTTTTGTGCATTATACCGCGAATCCGGGCACTTCGGCGGCGCAGAACCGCAGTTATTTTGCCGGTCTGGCAGAGACGCAGGAGCGGTCGGCGAGCGCGCATTTTATTATCGGCTACGAGGGTGAGCTGATCCAGTGCATTCCGCTGGAAGAACAGGCTTACGCGGTGGCGACCAGAAATGAGGACTCTGTCTCCATCGAGTGTTGTTATCTGGATGAGGACGGGAAGTTTACGCAGGAGACATATGATACGCTGGTACATACGCTTGCATGGCTGACACAGGAATATCATTTGTCGGAGGATGATATTTTACGGCATTATGACTGCGGCGGCAAGAAATGTCCGCTCTATTACGTGGAGCATGAGGACGCGTGGGAGAAGCTGCTTAGGGATGTAAAAAACTATAAGCCGGAGAAAACTGCGGAATCGGAGAAATAGAATTTATGGAAAAAGCGTACAAACTGGAATTTGCGGGGGAGCAGACAGGCAGTCTCTACGTGAACTGCTGTGGTCTTTCCCGGACGGAGCCGATGCACAGTTTTGGACCGGCGTTAAAACCCCATTATCTGATTCACTATATATTGAGCGGTAAGGGGAAATTCACAATCGGCGGAGAGGAATATCCGCTAGAGTCTGGGTATGGTTTTCTGATTACGCCGGATGAGCTTGCCTTTTATCAGGCGGACGAGGAGGAGCCGTGGACCTATGTGTGGGTGGGCTTCAGCGGCACGCAGGCGGCAGCGTATGTGGGCAATATCGGTCTGTCCGTAAGGCAGCCGATCTTTAAGTCTGACGCGTCCGAGGAACTTTACCGGATTGTGAAGGATATGATGGAGCACAATACTTACGGGCTTTCCCACGATCTGCGGCGGAATGGGCAGCTTGGCATTTTTCTGTCTGTCATAGCCGAGGGCAGCAGGGTGGAGAAACGGGGAGAAGACGACAAGGCGAATATTTATGTGCGCAAAGCGGTTTCTTTTATTCAGAATAACTACTGCAATCCCATCAAAGTGACGGATGTGGCGGACTATGTCTGTATCAACAGAAGTTATCTTTACACGCTGTTCCAAAATTCCATGGGGATGTCGCCCCAGCAGTTTCTGACTACATTCCGCATTACAAAGGCGACAGAGCTTTTGCAGCTGACGTCCCTTCCGATTGAAAGTATCGCCCTGTCATGCGGTTATCACGATCCGCTCGTATTTACAAAGGCATTCCGGCAGATGAAACAGATGTCCCCCACGAGTTTCCGAAAGGAGATGCAGAAGGGGGAGACGAGGCGTAACCGGGAATACCTGCGGCAGGTGGAGGAATTTATAGGGCAGATAAACAGTCTGAACGCGTAAGCAGAACTTAGCAGAGGTATGGAGTGCCGGGATTGCAAGACATGATTCAAATTTAACATTTTGACAGTTTTAAATAACAAAGGACTATGTAAGGATAGTCCTTTTTTGGTATAATAGGGTGAAAAGAAGTTCTAGCCACTCACAGCAAAGGCTGTTTCGCGGAGAACTTCTAAGTTTCACCCGGAAAAACGCCAAAAGCAGGCGTTTTTCATGCAGATTTAAGCCACAGAGAAACTGTGACATGGCGGTTAGGTAAAAAGGTATGGAAAGAAAAGGAGAGCGGGTATGAAAGAGACGGTTTTGAAGAAATTTGGGGAGCTTTACGGGAATGCGGACGGCGTTAACGTATATTTTGCGCCGGGCAGGGTGAACATGATCGGTGAACACACGGATTATAACGGGGGACACGTTTTTCCCTGTGCGCTGACGATCGGTACATACGCAGCGGTTAAGAAGAGAACGGACAGGAAACTGCGGTTTTATTCCATGAATTTTGAAAAAATGGGCGTGGTGGAGAGCAGTCTGGATGATCTGACGCCTTCTGACGCGGCGGGCTGGACGAATTATCCGAAGGGCGTTATGTGGGCGTTTGCGGAGCGCGGCATGAAGATGGACTGTGGGCTGGATATTGTGTTAAACGGTGATATTCCGGGGGGCTCCGGCTTATCCTCTTCCGCATCTCTGGAGGTGCTGACGGGTTTTTATCTGCGGGATCTGTTTGGGTTTGATGTGACCAATGTGGATCTGGCGCTGATCGGTCAGTATTCGGAAAATAATTTCAACGGCATGAACTGCGGGATTATGGACCAGTTTGCATCGGCGATGGGAAAGAAGGACAACGCGATCTTTTTAGATACGGCGAATCTCTCCTACCAGTACGCGCCCCTTGTGCTGGACGGCGCGAAGATTATCGTCACCAACAGCAATGTGAAGCACTCCCTTGTCAATTCCGGCTACAATACAAGAAGAAAAGAGAGCGAGCAGGCGCTGGCTGATTTACAGAAAGTGATAAAGATAGAGACCCTCGGTGATCTGACGGAGGAGGAGTTTGAGGCGAACAAGTCCGCCATCGCCGACGCGGTCTGTGCAAAGCGCGCAAAACATGCGGTTTATGAGAACCGCCGGACAATCCGCGCGGTGGAGGCTCTGAAGAACAACGATCTGAAGGCGTTCGGTGAACTGATGAACGCGTCCCATGTTTCCCTGCGGGATGACTACGAGGTTTCCTGCGATGAGATTGACGTGCTTGTGGAAGAGGCATGGAAGGTGGACGGCGTGGTCGGTTCCCGCATCACGGGCGGCGGCTTTGGCGGCTGTACTGTGAGTATCGTGAAGGATGAGGCGGTGGAGAGCTTTAAGGAGAAAGTGGGCGCGGCTTACAAGGAGCGTGTCGGGAAGAACGCGGATTTCTATGTGGTGGAGATCGGCGACGGGCCGTCTAAACTGTGACAGGGTGAGTTGAGGAGGATATAAGATGATTCAGCAGAATATCAGAAGACTTGTAAAATACGGTTTACTTACGGGACTGATTGAAAAAGAGGATGAGATATACACGACCAACCGCCTGCTAGAGCTTTTCGGTCTGGATGAACTGGAGGAAGGCGGCGACGTCGCCATGACGGTGGAGGAGCTGGAGCCGGTACTTAAGGAACTGTTAGACTATGCCTGCGAGAAAGGGCTGATTGAGGACAGTATCGTGTACCGGGATCTCTTTGACACAAAGATCATGGGACTGCTCACGCCGCGACCCAGCGAGGTAATCAGGACGTTCCGGGAAAAGTATGGGAGCGACCCGAAAGAGGCGACAGATTATTTCTATAAACTGAGCCGGGACACGGATTACATCAGACGATACCGCATTGCGAAAGACCAGAAGTGGATTTCGTCCACCAAATACGGCGATCTGGATATCACGATCAATCTCTCCAAGCCGGAGAAGGATCCGAAAGCGATCGCTGCGGCAAAAAATGCAAAGCAGCGCGGTTATCCGAAATGTCTCCTCTGCCGGGAGAACGAAGGGTATGCAGGGCGTGTCAACCATCCTGCAAGACAGAATCACAGGATCATTCCAGTCACCATAAACGGCAGCGAATGGGGATTCCAGTATTCCCCTTATGTGTATTATAATGAGCACTGTATTGTGTTTAACTCACAGCATATTCCGATGAAGATTGAGCACGATACATTCTGTAAGCTGTTTGACTTTGTAAAGCAGTTCCCGCATTATTTTGTAGGATCCAATGCGGATCTGCCGATTGTGGGCGGCTCCATTTTAAGCCACGATCATTTTCAGGGCGGGCACTATGAGTTTGCCATGGCAAAGGCGCCCGTGGAGCGGAACTTTACGGTGGAGGGTTTTGCGGACGTGGAGGCGGGCGTGGTGAACTGGCCGATGTCTGTGATCCGGATTTCTCACGAAAATTCAGACAGACTGGTTGCGCTTGCGGATGTGATTCTGGAAAAATGGCGCGGGTATACCGACGAGGCGGCGTTTATATTTGCCGAGACCGACGGCGAGCCGCACAACACAATCACGCCCATTGCCAGAAAACGCGGCGATAAATTTGAGCTGGATCTGGTGCTTCGCAATAACATTACCACGCAGGAGCATCCGCTGGGCGTATATCATCCCCACGCGAAACTGCATCATATCAAGAAGGAAAATATCGGGCTGATTGAGGTGATGGGGCTTGCCGTGCTGCCCGCCAGACTGAAAGGGGAGATGGAGCGTCTTGCAGAGGCGATTCTGTCGGGTGCGGATATCCGGACGGATGAGGAGCTTGCGAAACATGCCGACTGGGTGGAAGCATTTCTGCCCGCTTATCCGGATGTGGACAGGGATCACATAATGGAGATCCTGCATAAGGAGATCGGCAATGTGTTTATGGAGGTGCTCGAGGATGCGGGGGTCTACAAGAGGGATGCCGAAGGACAGGCGGCTTTCGACAGATTTCTTTCCACGCTTTCATAAAGTGAAAAGGATCTGCAAAGTTTACGGATGACAGGAAATGAGGCGGGACTTTAGGATCCCGCCTTTTGGTAGAAGCGTTATATAACGCATAGACCAGATGTGACAGCATAGGGGTTAAGCTTAACAGGGCGCTGGCAATCTGACTAGAAATGCTGTGTGAAGTATATAGAAAGGCAGAGCGTCATCTGAGGATGACAAATTTACAGATCTTCACTCATGCCTAACATGCTGCATAGGAAATTATAAAAGTCCCCCTGTTGTTTCCGGGTCATTTTCTGATAAATGGTGATAAGGTGCTGGTATTTTTTGAGATTGCACATATTATCTGCCAATAGGGAATCTGCTGCCAGACGTTCTTCGGAGAGTAATAGAATATAGTCTGTGGTGACATGAAAGAAACGCGAAAGATCGGCAAGAAGCAGAGCATCGGGAGTGCTGGCTCCACATTCGATTTTGCTCAGACTTGTTTGGTTAATGCCAAGCTGTTTAGCAAGAGCTTGCTGTGTCAGTTTTTTTTCCAGTCGGAGTTCCTTTATCCTTGTCTTCATTTGTAATCCCTTTTTGTTATTGTAGTGTATTTTGCCGCCAAAAATATTCCAATTATTAATAAGCATATTCCTTTTGGAATATTTTTGTGGAAAGACCACTTTTCAGCAAAAAAACGGGCAGGAGACTACAATATATAGTGTGCTGGGCCGAAAACGATAGCAGATATAGGGAATATGGGATACATTGATTTATCTGCCGGAAACAGATGGAAATTTTACCATATATGAATCCGGGCGCTGCCGGAAGAGGAAAAGAGCAGAGGGGAATACAAAATGACAGATAGCTTTGTGTGCGTTGATCTTGAGACGACCGGGCTCGACCCGAAACGGGATAAAATCATAGAGATCGGCGCGGTCAGAGTAGAGCGGGGTGAGATTACCGAAGAGTGGGAAACCTTTGTTGATCCCGGGCAGAAGCTTCCAGTGCGGATTGTGGAGCTTACGGGAATCCGTGACGGGGATCTTTCCGGGGCAAAGCCGGTCCGCGAAATTCTGCCGGAACTGTTTGCATTTCTCGGTGACAATGTGCTGCTGGGGCACAGCATACTCTTTGACTTCTCCTTTTTAAAGAAGGCGGCGGTAAATGAAAAACTTATCTTTGAAAGACAGGGGATTGACACGTTAAAGATTGCGCGGAAGTATCTGAAGGATCTGGAAAGCCGCAGTCTGGGGGCGCTCTGCAGACACTACGGGATTCCTCACAGCGCGCACAGGGCACTGGGTGACGCCCGCGCTACAGTTGCCCTGTATCAGAAGCTTGCGGAAGCGTTTTATGAAAAGGAGGCGGCGGGAGAAAAGAGCCTGTTTCTGCCAAAACCGCTCTCGTATCATGCGAAACGCGATACGCCCCTGACGATTGCACAAAAAGAACAGTTATATAAATTGTTGGACAGGCATAAACTGATAGTAGACTATAAGGTTGAAAACTTGACCCGCAGCGAAGCTAGTCGGAAAATTGATCAAATTCTTGCAGAATACGGACGATAGGCTTCTGCATGGCGGAGGTCAGGGACTGCGCCACAGGAAAAAGTGCCCCGATCTTTTCGGGAGTGCCGTTCTCCTGATAAATACGGCACAGAAGGCGGTAAGTCGCGCTTACGTCCGTGCGGGTGGACACGGCAAATTCCAGAAGCTGACAAGCCTCTCTTTCGTAACCGTTGTCATAGAGAGCCTGTGCCCACTGTTGCAGCGTGCGCGCAAGAAGCGTGTAATTCTGGTCATAAGTGGTCAGCTGGGTGATGTTAGGCGCACCGTAGCGCAGCTTCAGTTCCGTGTTGGTAAGTCCTGTAAAATTGACGATGGGCTGGTCATTCAGGGACAGTATGATCTGTCTGTAATCTTCGACTTTGGGGATGTCTTCTAAAAGCTCCATGGGAAAGATTTCCATGGGCAGCTTGATATAGTCCAGATCATCCAGCGGTTTGCGCCGTGTATTGTTTGCGGCACGCTCCCTCTGCCAGAATTCCTGCTCCATGGCAGCGGCGGATTTCCGGCTTTTGGAGGATGCCACAGCGATGGCGGCGGCTAAGATCAGAGTGCTTGCAATAATTAAAAAATTCATATATAATTCCTTTATGCCAAAAGAAGGCATTCCTTACTTATTTATAATGCAGCAAAAGATAGCTGGGGTGGTACGATATGAAGTTTAACAGAAAAACCAGAAAAATCATTTCATCAGTTATTATCATTATTGTCGTGCTGGCAATGATCATTCCGATGCTGGCATCTGCGCTTTATTCATTTTAGCACAGGAAACGTTTTTTGTGAATGGTATGGAACCAGCAGGGGAGAAGTGGAGAGCGGGTAATCGTTATGAAAAAACTATCTGTGACAGTCCTGACGGCGTTTATCGCGGCGGGGTTTGCCGTGATGCCGGCGCAGGCAAAAGAAGGGAAAATTGAGACGGGAATCTATGTGGATGATGTAGATATCTCGGGGATGACAGAGAGCGGGGCGGGTGAAGCGATAGAGGCGTATGTCGCTACCTTCGGTGACGCGCAGATCACTTTGCATGTCCCGGAAGCTGGTGAAATCACGGCTTCTGCCGCAGATCTGGGATTAAAATGGGGCAACCGTGAGATTCTGGAAGAGGCGGCGAACTTTGGCAGGGACGGTGATATCCTGCAATGCTATAAGGAACTGCGGGATCTGGAATACAAAAATAAAGTTTACCGGGTAAGCTTCGACTTTGACAAGAATAAGATTCGTGCGCTGGTGGAGGAAAATGCCGGGCAGTATGATCAGGAGGCAGTCAATGCAAGTCTGAAAAAGACCGAAGACGGGTTTGAGGTCACAGAAGGACAGACAGGGCGCGTGGTAGACCGGGACGGCACGACGGAGCGCGTGTATGAGTATCTGACAGGCGAGTGGACGGGCGGCGACTGTGATCTGGATATGGAGGTTGAGACGCAGGAACCGCAGGGCAGGGCGGAAGATCTGGAGAAGGTGAAGGATGTCCTCGGCACCTTTACCACCAGCTTTTCTACTTCCGGCGGTGCAAGAAGCGCAAATGTGGCAAACGGCTGCAGACTGCTCAGTGGAATTACGCTGTATCCGGGAGACGAGATTTCGACACTGGAGACAATCACGCCCTTCTCAGAGGAAAACGGATACTATATGGCAGCTTCCTACTTAAACGGGCAGGTGGTTGACAGTCTGGGCGGCGGTATCTGTCAGGTATCGACCACGCTTTACAACGCGGTACTGCAGGCGGAGCTTGAGGTGACGGAGCGCTACAACCATTCCATGATCGTCACCTATGTGGATCCCTCCGCGGACGCAGCCATTGCGGAATCTTCCGGGAAAGATTTTAAATTTAAGAACAATCTGGACTATCCTGTTTATATAGACGGCTATACGACCCCCGAGAAGCAGATTACGTTCACGATCTACGGACTGGAGACGAGGGACAGCGGCAGGGAGGTTCTTTACGAGAGCGAGGTTCTTGAGAGAACGGTGCCCGATACGGAAGTGATCTACACGGACGCATCCCTGCCGGTGGGTTACTGCAGCGTGCAGTCCGCGCACATAGGTTATAAGGCGAGATTATGGAAAATTGTGAAAGAGAACGGCGAGGAAGTGAGCCGTGAACAGGTGAACAGCAGCAGTTATATGAAAGCGCCCAGAAGCGCGACGGTGGGCGTGGCGACCGAAGATCCGGGCGCGTACAATGCAATTATGGCGGCTGTGGCATCGGGCAGCGTAGATCAGGTAAAGGCAGTTTCCGGCGCATATCGCGGCGGCGATCCCGGACAGATACAGGCTGCGGCAGCGGCGGCACAGCAGGCGGCAGCGGAAAAAGCAGCGGCGGATCAGGCGGCAGCAGAACAGGCGGCAGCAGAACAGGCTGCGGCAGAACAGGCAGCAGCGGAGCAGGCAGCACAGCAGCAGCCGGAAGCACCACCTCCGGCGGAGTGATTGGAACGGTAAGGTATGGAATGGTTACAATCCTACGAAAAATAAGGCATACGGCATGAGACAGGAAAAGACATGGGAGAGCGTGTCAGAGCGTTCTTTGTCAAAAGGGACAAAATTTGATATGCGGGAAGTGGAAAATGGCGCAGGGCTGGGGAAAGACTGCGCCATTTTATGCGGAGAATCCCATGTGGCGGACGCGGATCAGGACATTGTGGTGAGCAAATGGATCGGTCTGGAAGGAACGGCGAGGCTCGCCGGCGCAAATTACGAGAGACTGCGGGCACGGTTTCCGGCGCGCATGATTGATGAGGCAGCCGCCTTTGACAGGTATCTTTCAGTGATACCGGAGGCAGCTACCGCCATGAAGTCCGGCGTCTGCGGCATACAGACTGTTTCCCGGGGAGGCTTTTTCGCAGGGCTGTGGGAGATGGCGGAGGAAGCCGGCGTCGGACTGGAAGCGGATTTGAGAAAAATACCTGTCAGGCAGGAAACCATAGAGATCTGTGAGGTTTTCGGGGAAAATCCCTATGAACTTTCATCGGGCGGCTGCCTCATTATGACGGCGGAAAACGGAAATGCCCTTGTGGAGGCGCTGCTGCGGGAAGGGATTCCGGCGGTGGTGATCGGACGCACGACGCGGGGGAATGACAGGGTGCTCTATAATGAAGGGAGAAAAAGTTATTTAAATAAGCCGAGATAACGGCAAAAGAGGAGGAAAAAAATGAGAGAAGAATTGCTGAAAATCATAGAGAGGAACAGCCGCATAGACTTGAAGGAACTGGCGGTGATACTCGGGGTGGAGGAGATTGACGTGGTGAATGAACTGCAGTCGTTGGAGGATGAAGGCATCATCTGCGGCTATCACACCATGATTGACTGGGAGAAGACTTCCATTGAGAAGGTTTCCGCGCTGATTGAGGTGCGGGTGACACCCCAGAGAGGGCAGGGCTTTGACAACATTGCGGAGCGGGTTTACAAATATCCAGAGGTGACTTCCGTGTATCTGATTTCCGGCGGGTACGATCTGCTTGTCACGCTGGAAGGAAAGTCGTTAAAGGAAATTTCCGGCTTTGTATCTGACAAGCTCTCCACACTGGAGTCCGTCCTTAGCACGGCAACCCACTTTATTTTGAAAAAATACAAAGACCATGGAACAATCCTGACTAAAAAATATGAGGATACAAGAGAGAAGGTGTCACCGTGAAAGATATGTTATCAAAGCAGGCGATAGGGCTGAAGCCTTCGGGAATCCGTAAATTTTTTGACATTGTCAGCGAGATGGACGATGCGATTTCTCTCGGTGTGGGTGAGCCGGATTTTGACACGCCGTGGCATATCCGGGACGAGGGCATTTACTCGCTGGAAAAGGGACGCACATTCTACACTTCAAACAGCGGACTGATGGAACTGCGGCAGGAAATATGCAATTACATAAAGCGGAAGCAGGGTGTGGATTACGATCCCCAGCATGAGGTGCTGATCACAGTGGGCGGATCCGAGGCGATTGACATAGGGCTGCGCGCCGTGATTAATCCGGGGGATGAGGTGTTGATCCCGCAGCCGAGTTTTGTGTCTTATGAACCGTGTGCGGTCATGGCAGGCGGCGTGCCGGTCATTATTGAACTGAAGGCGGAAAACGAGTTCCGCCTGACGGCAAAGGAACTGGAAGAAGCCATAACGGAAAAGACGAAGATTCTGATTCTGCCTTTCCCGAACAATCCGACGGGCGCCATTATGGAACGGAAGGATCTGGAAGAGATTGCGGAAGTGATCAGAAAACATGACATACTTGTCATGTCAGATGAGATTTATGCGGAGCTGACTTACAAGGAAAAGCATGTGTCTATCATAGAAATGGAAGGTATGCGGGAGAGAACGATCCTGATCAACGGATTTTCCAAGGCATATGCGATGACGGGCTGGCGGCTCGGCTATGCCTGTGGTCCGAGAGTGATTCTGGAGCAGATGACGAAACTTCATCAGTTTGCCATTATGTGTGCGCCGACCACCAGTCAGTATGCGGCGGTGGAGGCGCTTCGCAACGGGGATGACGATGTGCGGGAGATGTGCATCGCCTATAACCAGAGAAGACGGTATCTGATGAATGCTTTCCGGGAGATGAATCTGGCGTGTTTTGAACCCTTTGGCGCGTTCTATGTGTTCCCGTGCATCAAGGAGTTCGGGATGACCAGCGAGGCGTTTGCGGAACAGTTTCTGGCGGAGGAGAAGGTGGCTGTGGTGCCGGGAACGGCATTCGGCGACTGCGGAGAAGGGTATCTGAGAATTTCCTACGCCTATTCTTTGGACACGCTGAAGCTGGCGATCGGGAAACTGGCAGATTTTGTGGAGAGGTTACGTCAAAAATAATGCATATCATTTTACATCAGCCGGAGATTCCGGCAAATACGGGGAATATCGGCCGTACCTGTGTAGCGACAGGTACGGCGCTCCATTTGATTGAGCCGTTGGGATTCCGGCTGGATGAGAAATCCATCAGACGGGCAGGTATGGACTACTGGGCGCATCTGGATGTGACCCGCTATATTAATTTTCAGGAATTTCGGGAAAAACATCCCGGCGCGAAAATCTGGTATGCCACCACCAAGGCAAAACGTCTCTACACAGAGGCGGATTTCGGACAGGACGACTATATCATGTTCGGCAAAGAAAGCGCCGGCATTCCCGAAGAACTCCTCGTAGAAAACGAGTCAACCTGCATCCGCGTCCCCATGATGGAGGAGATACGATCGCTGAACCTGTCAAATTCCGTAGCGATTGTGCTGTATGAAGCGCTGCGGCAGAACGGGTTTGCGGGGATGCAGAAAGCAGGAGAATTGCACAGACTATCTTGGCGGTAGATGATAAAATCCCCTGACGTTCCGAAGCACTGTCTGAGCACCGAGTTCAAGAAGTGAAGTGGGTGCGAGTTTGCGTAGGAACAGAAGGGGATTTTATCATCTGCCGCCATATGTATTTTTATTCGCTTCAATCATCATCCTCCACATCAGACTTTGGCAGCGAGAAAATAAACTCCGTCCCCACGCCCTCTGTACTGATGACGTTGATGTTTTCCCCGTGCGCTTGTATGATTTCTTTTGTGATGGACAAGCCAAGACCGGTTCCCTTCTTATCTTTGCCGCGGGACAGATCGGATTTGTAGAAGCGGTCCCAGATCAGTTTCAGATCGTCCTTCGGTATGCCGATTCCGGCGTCCTTTACACTGATGAAAATTTTATTATGTTTTTCTGTCGTCTCGATTTTAATCAGGGAGTCGTGATGACTGAATTTGATGGCGTTATCCAGCAGATTATAGAGAACCTGCTGGATTTTATCCATGTCCGCCACCACATACATCTCGTCGCCCGTGAGCACAAGCTCAATGCCGATCATTTTCTGACGGCAGGTGCCCTCGAAGGTGGCGGCGACATTGCGGATCACGGTGTTAATCTCAAAGTCTGTTTTATTCAGCATCATGCCCTTTGTATTCAGGTTGTTGAGGGTCAGGAGGCTGTTTGTCAGCTTCGTCAGACGGCTTGTCTCATTCAGCACAATATTTAAGTATTTTTCGTGCATTTCCGGGGGAATCGTGCCGTCCAGCATTGCCTTCAAATAGCCGTCGATGGAAGTCAGGGGAGAACGGAAATCGTGGGAAACGTTCGCCACAAACTTTTTCTGGTCATCCTCCGAGCGCGCGATTTCGCTTGCCATGTAAGAGAGGGTAGCGGCAAGATAACCCATTTCGTCCTCGCTTTCCACGCTGAATTCGTAATGCATATTGCCGCTGGCATACTGCTCTGTCGCCTCCGTAATTTTGCGCAGAGGAATATAAACCATCTCTGTGAAAAAGATCAGGATGATCAGGGACAGCAAAAAGAGAATCAGCAGCATAATGTAGGAAATATTTAGAAGCTGGTTGGCGGCAGTCTGTATACTACCCAAGGAGGCGTGGATCACTACATAGCCCTTCACCTTGTAGCCGGAGGTGATGGGCGCCAGCACGCTCAGCATCTCCTCGTCAAAAGATTGGAAAAAGCTGCCGATCGTATAGTAGGAGCCGGCTGTGACCGTGGGATCGAAGTTTTCCACGACAATCTCAGTTTCCACATCCACCGGGGCGGAGGAGTCCAGAACCATGCGCCCGGAAGGGTTGATGATCCAGATCGTGGCATTTAAGTAAGTGTCCAGCGCGTCCAGCTGCGTTTTCACCGTTTCCAGAGACACTTCGGTATTGTACAGGTCGGTTGCGTAAGTGTTGGCAATCAGCGTGGCTTCCCGGTAGAGGGCATCCGCTTTTTCCTTGGTGAGATGATTGAAAGTCATGTCAGACACAAAGGTGGCTACCACCACAAAACCGAATAATCCGAAAATAATGTAAGCCAGTATTAACTTTAGATAAAGTGTCTTCCGCATGGCAATGTCTCCGTACTCAGGACTTCTTTTCCCGCACTTCAAACTTGTAGCCGACGCCCCAGATGGTAGCAATGCGCCAGTTTTCATGGTCGTTGATCTTTTCACGGAGCCGCTTTACATGGACATCCACCGTGCGGCTGTCGCCGATATATTCGTAGCCCCAGATCTGGTCCAGAAGCTGTTCTCTGGAGAAAACATGATTCGGTGACGAAGCCAGAAAATAGAGAAGTTCCAGTTCCTTGGGCGGCATTTCAATGGTTTTTCCCATATAAATGACGGAATAGTTGGTCTGGTTGATAATCAGATCGGGGTACTCCACGCTCTTGACATCGGAATTTTTCGGCTCCGCAACGGCAGGTTTATAGCGGCGCAACACAGCCTTGACACGCGCCACAAGCTCTTTCGAGTCAAAAGGCTTCTCCATGTAGTCGTCCGCTCCTAATTCCAGCCCCAGCACCTTGTCAAATACTTCCCCTTTCGCGGAGAGCATGATAATGGGGAGTGTGGATTTGGAACGGATCTCGCGGCAGACCTGATAGCCGTCTATCCCCGGCAGCATCAGATCCAGAAGCATCAGATTCGGTTCAAAGCTGTCCACAGCCGCCAAGGCGGATTCCCCGTCGCCCGCGATCATGGTTTCAAAGCATTCCTTTGTGAGATAAAGGGAAATCAGCTCTGCAATGTTACTGTCATCGTCCACAATTAATATTTTCTGTTTGTTTACCATAATTACCTCCGTTTTCAATTCAGAATAGTTCAGCTCATTAATCGGGCGCTCCCTCAGAGCATCATCTTCTGTTCAAACTCGTGCGAGCACGGTTTGCCCCAAAGAAGATGCGCTGGCTGAACTGTTAATCCCTAAATTCCGCGATGGTAACACCCGCGTCGCCCTCTCCGAATTCGCCCAGCCGGAAACTTTTGATCACCCGGTTTTTGCGCAGATACCCTTGCACGGCTTTTCGCAGCGCTCCCGTTCCCTTGCCGTGCACAATGCGGACGCTGGGCAGATGGGCGAGATAAGCATCGTCCAGATATTTGTCCAGCTCGGAAAGCGCCTCGTCCACCGTCTTGCCGAGAAGGTTTATTTCTGTGGAGACGGAGTATGACTTGGACATTTTCAGCTTGCCGGAAGAACTGCGCTGCATTTTTTCGGTTTTCACCGTCTCCTCTTCCAACAGCACCAGATCGGAAAGGGAGACCTGCGAACGGATGATGCCGCACTGTACGAAAAGCTTTCCGTTTTTGTCGGGAAGGGAGCTGACGCTGCCTTTTAATCCCATGGAGACAACTTTTACACTGTCGCCAAGCCGGATCTGGTTCGGCTTGAGCGTTTTGTGGGTGGGCTTCTCATTTTTCAGCGCGAGCTTTTCATTTTTTTCCGAAATTTTTTCATGTACCCTGCGGCGTGACTGTTCCAGATCTTTGATGGAAGAGGAGGCGCCTGCCTTCTGGAAGGTGCGGATGGTTTCGTCTGCCAGTTGCTTCGCACTTTGTAAAATTTCCCGCGCCTCTTCGTTCGCCTCTCTTATGATGCGGTCACGGGACTGGTCGATCTTTTCCTGCTTGAATTCCAGCCGCTCTTTTAGTGCCTGCACTTCACGCTTGTAGGCTTCGATTTCCGCCTGCTCCTTTTCGATCGTCAGGCGGCTGCTTTCCAGATTTGCAAGCAGATCCTCGAAGCTTTCCTTATCCTGTGTAATGTGCCGTCTGGCATCTTCTATGATATGATCCGGCAGTCCCAGACGGGAAGAGATGGCAAAAGCGTTGCTCTTGCCGGGTATCCCGATCAGGAGCCGGTAGGTGGGACGAAGCGTTTCCACGTTAAATTCACAGCAGGCATTTTCCACAAAAGGCGTGGAGAGCGCGTAGACTTTTAACTCACTGTAGTGCGTGGTAGCCATGGTGCGAATGCCCCGGTTGTGCAGATAATCCAGAACCGAGATGGCGAGAGCCGCGCCCTCGGTGGGATCGGTTCCTGCGCCCAGCTCGTCGAATAGGCAGAGAGAATCCGCGTCTGCGTCCTGCAAAATAGATACGATGCTCGTCATGTGGGAAGAGAACGTGGAAAGACTCTGCTCAATGCTCTGCTCGTCCCCGATATCGGCGTAGACTTCCCGGAAAACAGAAAGCTCCGAGCGGTCCAGCGCGGGAATATGCAGCCCCGCCTGTCCCATCAAGGTCAGAAGCCCCACCGTTTTTAAAGCCACCGTCTTACCGCCAGTGTTCGGTCCCGTAATGATCAGCAGGTCAAAGTCAATGCCCAGAATGATATCCACGGGCACGACTGCTTTTTTGTCGATCAACGGATGCCGCCCCTTGCGGATGCGGATCTGATGTTCTGTATTAAAGAGCGGCATGGTGGCGTTCTGCTCCATGGCAAGGGAAGCCTTGGCAAAGATAAAGTCCAGCATGGTCATGGACTTCTGGTTTTCTGCCAGCGCCTCCGTGTGGGACGCAGCCAGTGCGCTCAAGGAAGCAAGAACCGCCTCAATCTCTTCCTGCTCCTTTATGGATAATTCTTTTAACTCATTGTTCAGATTAACGATTGCGGCAGGCTCGATAAAAAAGGTAGAGCCGGTGGAGGACTGGTCGTGCACCATGCCCGGCACCTGTCCCTTGTACTCTGATTTCACAGGGACACAGTAGCGGTTGTCGCGTATGGTAACCACAGCGTCCTGCAGATAAGTGCGCAGGGAGCCGTTTATCATGGAGTTCAGCTGTGAGTGAATCCGGTCATTTGTGATTGCCATACTGCGGCGGATACGTTTTAAGGCAGGGCTCGCGTCGTCAGCGATTTCCTCCTCGGATAGAATACAGCGGCTGATCTCATTTGCCAGAGGTGTGAGCGGCTCCAGACTGTCAAAATAAACATCCAGAGAATCGCCGGGAATGTCGTCCCGGTCCCGGCGTCCATATGTTTTGATCCGGTTCACATTTTCCAGAAAGGAGGCGATACGCAAAAGTTCAGTGACAGAGAGGACGCTTCCCACTTCCAGAGATTTCAGACTCATTCCCAGATCTTTGTTGCTGCCAAAAGACGTGGAGCCTTTGGCAAAAAGACGTCCTAAGGCGTCCGCTGTCTGGGTCTGCGCCGTTTTGATTTCCTCTAAGTCCGTCATGGGAGCAAGCGCTGCTGTAAGGCGCTTGCCCGGTTCGGAAGATGCTTTTTCCGTCAACTGATCGATAATCTTATGATATTCTAAAACCCTCAATACTTTACTGTTCATAGTTCCCTCATCATTATCCAATATAGTTTCTATGCTCTATCCTACCACAAACAGGGCAAAATTACTATTAGGAATGCCGTCGTTTTGCCGGACGCGATTTCTTGTCATGCAGCAGGGGGTATGATATAATGAGCGCAATGAAAAAATAAAAGCGGATTTGCGAGTACGATAATCCATTGTATTTTGAGGGCAGCTATATGTCTGAACAGGAAAAAGAACGGAATAGAACGCAGGAAGAACCAGTCAAGGAGCAGGCGGAGTATACGCCTTCCGTGCAGACGGAGTTTATGCGGGAAAAAATCAAACAAAAGCCTGTCAACAAAAAAAAGCTTCTCCGCAGAACGGTGATTACCGCTGTTATGGCGGTGGTATTCGGTCTGGTGGCATGTTTTACCTTTCTGGTGCTGGAGCCGGTGATCAGCAACCGTCTCTACCCGGAGGAAGAGCCGAAAGAAGTGGCATTTCCCGAGGAGACGCCGATTGAGGAGATGAAGCCGGAGGACATGCTGGTCAAAGAGGAAGATGTGGAAGCGCAGACGCCGGATCAGGTGGATCTGGAAATGGTGGACGAGCAGATACAGGAAGTGCTGTCTCAGGTAGACAGGGAGTTTACGCTGGAGGACTATCAGACACTTTACGAAGAACTGCGCAAGCTGGCGGAGGATGCGGGGCGCGCGGTGGTTACCGTGGCGGGCGTCACTTCGGATGTGGACTGGTTTAACAATATCTATGAAAATGTTGCCTCGGCTTCTGGCGTGATTATTGCAAACAATGAAAAGGCGCTGCTTATTTTAGTCAGTGCGGGAAATATAAAAGGAGCGGACAGCATAGTGGTTACCTTCTGCGACCAGACGCAGGCGGAGGCGGAACTTGTGCAGAAAGATGATAACACAGGGCTGGCGATTTTGTCCGTGCCGCTTTCCTCTATCGGCAGGGAAACCATGGATCAGATAAACATTGCGGAACTGGGCAGCTCCAACACCGCCAATATGCTGGGAATGCCTGTGATAGCGCTGGGAAGTCCTCTGGGCACCGGCGGTTCTATCAGCTACGGTATGGTAACCTCCACGGGCACCGTGATCGATCTGCCGGATGCGGCATATAAGAAGATTACAACAGATATTTACGGCAGCCGCAACGCGACCGGGATCGTGATTAATCTGAAGGGCATGGTAATCGGCATTATAGACAATGTCAATACGGGAAACGATATGAGCAATCTGCTCACGGCATTCGGCATCACCGAGCTGAAAGGCACGATCGAGCAGATGTCTAACGATAAGGAGCGGGCGTATCTGGGTGTGCATGGCGCGGATGTGCCCAAGGAGGCAATCGAGGATACACAGATTGACACTCCGGCGGGCACCTATATCAGAGAGATTGAAATTGATTCGCCGGCAATGGATGCGGGGATCCAGAGCGGCGATGTGGTGACAAAAGTGGGAAATACGGAGATCACGACTTACAATGAGCTTCTCGGAATTCTACACGCGTCAAAACCGGGAGATGTGCTGAAGGTCACATTGACAAGGCAGGGGCACGAACTGAGCGTGGACGTGCCGCTTGGAAGCTGGTAGAAATTGGTGCGGCAGAGAGAAATAGCCGGGTAGCTATGTGATCTGGCAGGCAATAGGAAAGGATGGACGGAGAAAATGAAATATATCAAGGACTACAAAGAAAGCGACAAAATGTTCGATGTTTACCTGTGTAAGCATAAGCAGTCGGCTGTGACCAAAAACGGGAAACCCTATGACAACGTGATTCTACAGGATAAGACAGGCACCATAGACGCAAAGATATGGGACCCGAACAACGCGGGGATAGAGGACTTTGACAGCATGGATTACATAGAGGTACACGGTGATGTGACCAGCTTTCAGGGCGCGCTGCAGGTCAACGTGAAGCGCGTGCGAAAATGCAGGGAAGGCGAGTACGATCCGGCGGAGTATCTTCCTGTCAGTAAATTTAAGACGGAGGACATGATGACGGAACTGCTTGATCTGGCGGGAAGCGTGAAAAATCCATATCTGCATCAGTTACTGGAAGCGTTTTTCGTGAAAGACGAGGCTTTTATCAAAGTGTTCCGGCAGTCCTCGGCGGCTAAGACCGTACATCATGGGTTTGTGGGAGGTCTCTTGCAGCATTCGCTGGCGGTGACGAAGCTGTGCGATTATTTTTGTACCCAGTACCCGGTTCTTAACAGAGATCTGCTGATTACGGCGGCGATCTGCCACGATATCGGCAAAACGAAAGAACTGTCCCTTTTTCCGCAGAATGATTATACGGACGACGGTCAGTTTCTCGGTCATATCGTGATCGGCAGCGAGATGATCGGGGAGAAAGTCAGAATGATAGACGGATTCCCGGCGCTGCTTGCCAATGAACTGAAACACTGTATTCTTTCCCATCATGGGGAGTTTGAGTTCGGTTCGCCGAAGAAGCCTGCGATCGTGGAGGCGGTGGCGTTAAACTTTGCAGATAATGTGGACGCCAAGATGGAGACTTTTGCAGAGATTCTGGCAAACAATACCGAGACCGGGTGGCTTGGATTCAACAGACTGTTTGAGTCGAATCTGCGCGGCACGAGTTTGGAGTGATAAGCATGGAATATAAAAAAAATGATATTGTCCGGCTTACGGTAGAGGATATCGGAAACGACGGTGAGGGCATCGGGAAAGCAGATGGGTATACCCTGTTTGTCAAAGACGCCGTGATCGGGGACGTCATTGAAGCGCGTATTACTAAATGCAAGAAAAACTATGGCTATGCAAGAGTAGAGAAGGTGGTGACGCCTTCTCCTTTTCGTGTGGATCCCAAATGCCCCTTTCACAGACAGTGCGGCGGCTGCCAGATTCAGACCATGAGTTACGAGAGACAGCTTGCCTATAAACAGAATAAAGTGCGGGGGCTTTTACAGCGGATCGGCGGTTTTTCCCCGGAGTTAATTGATGCGGCTATGGAACCGATTGTTGGCATGAAAGAGCCTTGGCATTACCGCAACAAGGCACAGTACCCCGTGGGATATGACAAGGCGGGAAATCTGGTTGTGGGCTTTTACGCGGGAAGAACCCACGATATCATTGCCAATACGGACTGCCCGTTAGGACCGCCGGAGAACCAGATGATTTTGGAAGCGGTGCTTTCCTATATGAGGGAAAACGGCGTGGAAGCCTACCGGGAAAGCACAGGTGAAGGGCTGGTGCGGCATGTGCTGATCCGCACGGGATTTGTTTCCGGGGAGATTATGGTATGTCTGGTGATAAATGGAAGAAAGCTGCCGGAAGAAGATAAACTGGTGGAAAAGCTGACGGGGCAGCTTGAAGCTGATGATGAAATGCCTGTTGGTGCGTGCGAACGGGCAGCACAAACGGAAGAGCGAAAAATATCGTGTAAGAGGATTGCCAGCATTTCAATCAGTATTAACAGGGAAAAGACAAATGTAATCATGGGACCGGAAATACGGGTGCTCTGGGGCAGCGGCTGGATTGAGGACAGCCTCCGCGTGCCGGGTCCGACAGATTTTGCGACGGCTGGGAACATGGGTGATGGAGATGAGGGAAACGAAGATAGAATTACATTTCGGATTTCGCCCCTGTCCTTCTATCAGGTAAATCCCCGGCAGACCGAAAAACTTTACGGTCTTGCACTGGAATACGCGGGGCTGACCGGGCGGGAAACCGTGTGGGATCTGTACTGTGGTATCGGGACGATCTCCCTGTTTATGGCAAAACGCGCCAGAAAAGTTTACGGGGTGGAAGTCATTCCGCAGGCAATCGAGGACGCGGAAGAGAACGCCCGCAGGAACGGCATAACGAATGCAGAATTTATAGTGGGGAAGGCGGAGGAAGTGCTGCCGGGGTTTTATAAGGGAAACGGCGGCAACTTCGGTTCGGAAACCGGGGAAACGGACGGCAGAGCAGACGAGAGAGAGAATCTGTCGCGTGCACAGATGCGCCACCCCGATGTGATCGTGGTCGATCCGCCCCGCAAGGGCTGCGATGAAACATGTCTGGAAACCATGCTGGCGATGCAGCCGGGGCGGATCGTCTATGTGAGCTGTGATCTGGCGACGCTGGCGCGGGATCTGAAGGTGCTGTGCGGAGGCGGGTATGAGCTGAAGCGGGTCAGGGCTGTGGATCAGTTTGGGCATACGGGGCATGTGGAGACGGTGTGCCTTTTGATGAGGAAAAAGATAAATTATAGGGAAGAGGAGATAGAGGATTGCGGGTGCATTTATGGATAAATATAACGTCTGCCCATGGCACTTATAATCCCAAAATAGCAAATATAAAAAACTGAAATACACGCCCCAAACTCACCAGCTAATTTGAGCAGAATATTATGCAAAGAAGCTGGCAATATTAAGTTCATTTTTCCATTCAGTAACGGTATGCAGAATAAAATAATCAATAAAGCCATTATCATTGGAGAGGATAATTTAATTGCTATCTGTTGATTCACAAGTCTTACTATCTGCTTATCGCTTTTTCCCATACAGCGCATGATCTGATTGCTTTTTGAATTTTGCCTAATCTCTATCATCTGCTGCAAAGACAGTATCGAAAAATAAATAACCAGAAACACGATACAGATACTTATTTGTGCAGTTCCCATCCACTGGCGCATAGCCGTATCAAAAAGCTGAAATTCCGGCTGCAATATCAACATTCCAGTTACAAAAGAAGCCCCGGAAAACAAAAAGCATATGCAAAAAACAGCATGGACCACAGCAGCCGTTTTGAAATTTGATGTAACATTTGCTGTAATATATAGCCTGTCTTTTTGATATATCTTAACGGATTTCATTCGCCTGTACGCATATAAATAGCCAAACACCCATTTGTAAAAAGCAAAAACAGATATTAGCAAAGGGATTGCTGTAACAGATACGGGATAAACAATATAAACTTCCGGCAAAAAAACAATGCCACAAACGCAGCCAATGAAGCACACAAAACACAAAAAGAAAATAATGCCCCATTTTTTATAGTTCCCTATATTTTTTACGCCTTGATTGCGGTTTCTTTCATACATCAGCTCCCTTATTTGCAGCTTGTCTAAGCGTTGCTTCAATCGAAAAGAACACACTGTTTCAATAAAGCAAAAAAACAGAAACGTATATAACATACTTTTACCATAAAGGAATCCGCAATGTTTCATTTCGTGCAATGGCTCACGGAAATACCAAAACCCATATATGAAAAAACCTATTGTTGTTCCTGCTATATAGCAGCAAAAGCCAATCAACAGGACTTCGCATAGGAACAACCGGGTTAATCTCCTTTTTTCCATACCCAATAATAAATAGCTTGCAAATTCTTTTGCCCGCTGCTTTAGCAGAAAAAAGTCTATATATCCGGCTAAAACTATCTGAATGGCTGCTATCAACAAGGGCAGAGAAATCACTTGAAAACCGGCTGCTTCTCCTATAATGGTTATACAATTAGATACTTCTATAATCGCCAAAAGCACGGTCATGGTAACAACATATAAAAGATAATCTATAAAAGACCGTTTGGCATTACGGATTGACAACTTCAAGTACATCTATCTTTCTCCCTCTATCCATTCTATTTTCTTCAAAATATCTGCGAAAAAAGTCTGTTTGTTTTCCTGTTCCCGGTTTAAGGACGTCTTTATTTCGCCGTCTTTCATAAACAAAATCCTGTCACAATAGCTGGCTGCCATGACATCATGTGTGACCATCAATATGGTTGCGCCGTACTCTCTACAAAGCATAGAAAGGGTTTCTAAAAGCTGTCTGGCAGCATGGGAATCTAATGCCCCGGTAGGCTCGTCCGCAAGTATAATATCCGGATTTACCACAATAGCACGGGCGCAGGCGCAGCGTTGCCGTTGCCCTCCCGATACCTCATATGGAAATTTATCTAATATTGCTGATATATCCAGCTTTTCAGACAAATTTTGAATTGTTGGGCGAATGCTTTCTTTGGAAACCTCTTTAATTGTCAAAGCAAGCGCAATATTTTCATAGATAGTCAAAGTTTCAAGTAAATTGTATTCTTGGAAAACAAAGCCTAAATGTCTGCGGCGAAATTCTGCGGCAGCTTCGTCTGGTATATCCACTATATTCTGTCCGCTTATCCGTATCGTCCCATTTGTTGGCTTGTCTATTGTGGCTATTAAATTAAGCAATGTTGTTTTTCCGGAACCGGAAGCCCCCATAATTCCAACAAAACTTCCGTGCGGTATCTGAAAACTTACGTTATTTACAGCTAATACAGAATTATTTTCTATTTTGTGCTTTTCCAAAATATTTTCGTGTGTTATTGAAACATTTTCATAGAGTTTGGAAACATTTTCAATTTCCAAAACATTTTCGGGGGTTGTATCACTTTCTTTTGATTCCCATTTATCATGTCCTAACCAATTTGTAATCACGTCCATAAGTACCTCATCTGCTTTTTCTTTCAATTTTTCTTCTGCAATGCACTCACCCGCAAATAGTTCATTCAGAGTAACGTCTAAAAGAGTGCATAAAGGCATAAACAAAGACAAATCCGGCATAGACCGTCCTGTTTCCCATTTTGAAACAGCCTTATCGGTTATTTCCAGCTTTTCTGCCAACTGACTTTGTGTCCAGCCTTTTGCTTTCCGGCGTTCGGAAATAAAGGCTCCAATCTTCATTTGATTCATCATTCAGCCCTCCTGCCTGCGCTACATTATATAAATCCGATATAAAAATGAACACCTACTGGCGGTAGAGTTGGATAAAATGGGGTTTTTAACGCTACTGACAGTATAATTCTGAACGGAATTTGACGAAATATAAGAAAATATGTACATTCAGAGTATATCATTCCGCTATCTCTAAATCTATCTTGACTTTTGATATTTGGTTTGGAATTGTTCATTAATTTAGACCCTTGTATACAATGAATGTGGATATGGTGTGAAATAGAAATTGTTAAATGTCAAGATGTGTGGCATACTATTTATTATAGAAGAGTTGTGTAGTACAATGACGGGAAATCAACAGGAAACTGATAAAATACAAGACATAAGAAAATTTGAATTTTTATAGAATACTCGGTAAAGGATGTAAGGCAATGCAGGACGGGAGAATCAGTACAATAGAAGATGAAAGAGAAAAGCTGAGACAGCAGAGAGTACATAGGAATGTGCATCTTAAATGCACATTTGCCGGAGGCTGTAAAGATTTGTCTGATCAGCAGATACGAATTATAAAGTGTTAATTGAGATAAATTGAAATATAGACATAACTATAACGGAAGATATAGTATGAATGGGATTCCTGAGTTTGCTGACTTGAGGAGAATGATATGTTTGAAGATATCGAATTGGCTAAAAGAGAAATAAGAACACGCACAAGCAAGATAATGGGTGGCTATATAACGGAACAGTTATTTGTAGAAAAATACCATGAACTATATCCAGACAGAATGTATGCAAAAGGCTGGTGGGGTGGCATTGAGAATTCTGCTAATAAAACTTTGACTTTTTTTGTCATTAAGGACACATTAAGCGCCTTGGATGTTGAAGTGATCAACAGGCTTCGGGGGCATGGGTATCTATGTAATCAGATAATAATGAGGGATGACAAGATTTATATTTGTACAGAGGATAGAACGGTATTAGCTGAGGAGTATGTTCGGGAACGAGGTCTGGCTGCAAGGCATGACCCTGATCGCACTAGAAATGTAGTTGAAGGCGACGGGCATTTAGAAGAGTGTATAGAAAGATATGAAAGAAATGGTACTTTGAGAGAAATTGCGAATAGTATTTACATTGAAGATCACTTCCTGAATGCCTATTATTCAATATCAAATATTGATTTGATTGGTGAGGACGATGCGGGATGTCCCATCTACATAGAAATAAAATTTAAAAATGAGTTTTCCCACACGAGGGAAGACGGAACTAAGGAACTGGTTTTCGGAATTGATAAGTTACAGTATGAGCAATTGTTTCCGGCATTTGCAAGTTCTGGAATGATGGTCGTGAATGCAATTTTATATAATGACATTAAGGACCAGCAGAATACGTCAACTACTGTGATTTTTGACTATTTACGTGCAAAGAATGGAGCCGGTTATGTTTGGAAATATAAAGTCATAAACCCAGGTGTGGATTATGCACAGCATCATTTTAAATCGAGGTATACCAGCTGGTATGGAGACGAAGGGAGAACCGTCAGATGTGTTCCACTAAGAGAGTATAGGGATTTTGGAACAGAAGTTGATAGTGGCAGATGGGGCATATGTCATATCTGTAATCATGGGTATAGAGTCATTCGACAATATGAGGGAAGAGAATTTTTGGGCTGTACAGAATACGAGTCACATAATCGTGTCGGGGAATAATAAATGGTTATAAACAATTTTGGGAAAGAGGTACAGCTTTGGATATATCTGGATTATTGGAAAAAAGAAGCGGTATGAAGCGATAAAGGACAGCATTCCGGAAGCCACAAGAATATCATTGGAGAATGTTTTTGAGGTGGAGTATACCCACCATTCAACAGCCATTGAAGGAAATACACTGACCTTGATGGAAACGAAGGTAGTGTTGGAAGACGGAATTGCAATCGGCGGGGCAAGCCATACGCCGCCTGCAGGCAATGAAATGTACGCACAGATCAAGAACTTTTATGTGGAGCTCTCCGGGAAAAAGGGATTGAACGATATCGAACTGACGGCAAGGACACACGCTGAGTTTGTGCGGATACATCCTTTTTTGGACGGAAATGGCAGGACATCAAGACTGCTTATGAATTACTGGCTGATGGAAAACGGCTTCCTGCCTATCTACATTGCGAAGTATAATGCGCCGGATCAATATGCCGCGCATGGCAGGCTGGATGATTTTGCAGATATGATAGCCCTGCTGGAGGAGAAAAAGCTGAACAAGTATCTGAAGCTGGCTGCCATATAGGAGCAGGGAACGCCAGCACAGACCATGTAAACCGTAGAGTGGAATTAAGAATGACGATGTGTTTGGTTTATATGAGCGGAAAGGAAAACGGGATCTGTCGGAAGACTATATCAAACTTACGGGCGACAAAATGTTGGAATACGAGGTGCGGGAAGGAGACTGTCTCGGAAGAATCGGCGAACGTATACATGGAGACGGAGACGAATGGACGGTTATCGTAAAGGCTGGGGACGCGCTGGGGGGGAGTTTTCAGATTGGGCAGTCGTATGGGTTTGTCCATTATCGGGGGGATGGCGGTGTGAATTATAATCGGCGTGCGTGAGCAGAAACTGAACACCGTGCGGGTGAGTACTGTCCGTTATATGGCGGTATGTTTTACCGATTACTGCAGCAAGGGAGGAACTTGAAGATTCTGGTAAGTAGTGGAAGTTTATTTAAAATTTTATAGTTAGTGCATCTTTTTTGCAATTCGTGGTATGTGGAGTGTGCATGCATAAAATAATGACTAAAACGGAGGTATTCATTTTGTTGATTTCATCCAGTATATGATATAATTCTTAAGGAAAGTATCAGATTCAGAGCGGCAACAAAAAAAGAACAGTTTACACAAAAGATAAACTGCTCTGAATGTGATTCTTTCCAATTGTACCAAGTTGCGGAACTTTAGCCGCAACCTATATGGGGATAGTATCCTTTCCCGGAAGCTTAAAACCGGAAATTATGGCGGTCTGTAATGCAGAAGACGGGTGGTTTCCCCTGCTGTACCTGTTTTCGGGCATGCTTCGCAGACCTTTCATGAGAAGGTCTCAAAAAACATATGAAAAGGAAACTTAGTCAGGAAGAAGGGGCATAGCACCTTCCCAGCTGTTTCATGGCAGGGTGCCCGCATTCAGGACAAAGGCAGATGTCAAAGTTCCAGACAGCGTTCAAAAGCTCTGCCATTGTCAACCCTGCGAAACGCTGTTTAAAACGCTGGCCGTTCTGAAGCTTAAATATAACCTTGAGATTCTTATGCTTCATCCGGTTGTTCAGAAAGCCATAATAGCGTATTTTTTGAAAACCGGAAGGTAACACATGCATCAGGTAACGTCTGATGAACTCTGTGTGATCCAGTGTGATCTGACGCTTTGGGTCACCCGGCTTTTTTCCTCTGGCAGAAAAAGTAACCGTATCTTCGGAAACAGAAAGGATCCTGCTGTTGGAGACAGCGATCTTGTGGGTGTAGCGTCCCAGATATTCGATGGCATTACCAAAGCCGTTAAAGGTTTCCTTAATGTAAGGACACCAGTCCTTTTCATAAAGGTTATTTTTCCAATCTTTCCAGCAATCGGAATTACGGAGCTTTTCACAGGAAACTGAAAAAGTAAGAGAACCATTTTCGTAAAGAGAGGAAAGATGCGCCATATATTTACCCTTAAATTTATCCCGCAGCACTTCCGTGCGGATAAAAAAGTTTTTGGAAGATTTTCGGATTTTTCCATCCCTGGTAAGTCCGCCGCCGGAAACAATGCAGTGCATGTGTACATGGTAATCCAACTCCTGATTCCATGTGTGAAGAACCTGAATAATGCCGGGTGTTGCGCCGAGCCACTTTTTGTCGGCTGATAATTCCAGGAGTGTTTCGGCGCAGCATCTGTGAAGGAGTCCGTACAGGAGCTTCTGGTTGCAGTAAATAAGCGGGTTCAACTCATGGGGAAGAGTAAAAACCACATGAAAGTAAGGAGAGTCTATGACCTCAGCCCTGCGCTTATCCACCCAGATTTCCTTAAGGACGGCCTGACAGTTCGGACAGCTGCGGTTATGGCAGGAGTTATTGTGGACTTCCAAATGTCCGCAATCCGTACACTGGCTTAAGTTGATACCAAGCCTGCCGGATTTACAGTTTAAGATAGCAAGGGCGGCTTTGTGCTGGATGCTTGACTGATAATGCCCCTGTGCAGAATAGTCATCATAGGCTTGTTGAAATATCTGCCGGATTTTGTAATTACTCATGGCATTTACCCGCCATGAGGTCAAAAGGACTGACAGCCCGGCGGATGGCATTGCCGGAAAGATGGACATAGATCGTGGTGGAATGTAAGGATTTATGTCCCATAAGTGCTTTAATGGTAAGCAGATCGGTTCCGTTTTCATACAGGTGTGTACCAAAAGCATGCCGGAAGGAATGACAGGTAAGCCGGCGTTCCTGCCCCAGTCTGTTTTCGTGTGCATGAATGTGCCTTGAGAGAAAGAAGGTATCAATGGGCCTGTCCTCCCCGCGCTGCTTCGGGAAAAGATATCCCATAGGCCGGCCACATTCAAACCAATACCGGGTCAGAAGGTCAAGAGCCGCTTTTGAAAGAATGGCATAGCGGTCATTCCTGCTTTTTGAGTGTGTGATGTGGAGCCGTATGTTTTTACGGTCAACATCTTCATAGCGGAGCCGGCAGACTTCTCCAATACGAAGCCCGGAAGAATACATGAGTGTAACCATGGTCTTCGGCTTTAAATCAGGCATGGAAGAAATAAACTGCCATGTTTCTTCCATGGTAGGAACATAAGGAAGATATGCGTCAAACTTACGCATGGGAAGCTGCGTATCGTCCCATGATTTGTGAAGGACATACATGGTGAAAAAACGCAGCTGGGAAATGGCACAGTTGATGGTGCGGTCAGAAAGATCTCTGGATTTTTGAAGCCATCTGATGTAATTACGAAGTTCATCCCAGGAAACATCTTCGGGTAATTTATGAAGAATGTTTGTGAGATAATCCAGATAAGCCCGGATGTAAGTGCAGTAATTTTTAAGGGTGTGGCCGGTAAGACCACGAAGGGAAATCATTTCCCTGAAAGAATCTAAATATTTATCCATAATAAGATCTCCTTTGAAATGTAATAAAACAGTAGCTGCATTTCAAAAGGGCGGTGGACGGATAAAAAAATAAGATATGTAGTTGTTGAGTTTAAAAATCCATGTTAAAGTAAGCATAGCAGTTTTTTGTGTATGTTTATGTTAAGGTAGGGGTATCTCAACAATACAACATATATTTAAAAACTGCTATTTTTTTAGAGAATAGCAAAACTAATTGTACTTGGGGCTAGCCGTCGCGCCAGCGACTTGGTACAATAAAAAATATACAAGATAAGATATATTGGCACCTAAATATGGAGGTTAACATGGCACAAAAGACCAATGCAAACATTGGGTTTGAAAAACAATTATGGGATGCGGCATGTGTACTGTGGGGGCACATGCCGTCGGCAGAATATAGGAAGGTGATTATCGGTCTGATTTTTTTGCGTTATATTTCTGCGGCGTTTGATAAGCGATATCAGGAGCTTGTGGAAGAAGCTGACGGATTTGAGGATGAGCGGGATGCATATACGATGGATAATATCTTTTTTGTTCCAGAAGAGTCCCGATGGACTACCATTGCATCCGCGGCGCATACACAGGAGATTGGTACAGTTATTGATAACGCTATGAGGGCTATCGAAGCGGAGAATAAAACGCTCAAAAATGTTCTTCCGAAAAATTATGCCAGCCCGGATCTTGATAAAAAGGTGTTGGGCGACGTGGTGGATATCTTCACAAATAATATTGATATGAGTGATACAACAGAGAGTGAAGACCTTCTTGGACGTACTTATGAATACTGTATTGCACAGTTTGCCGAAAAGGAAGGGGTCGGCGGCGGTGAATTTTATACGCCGTCCAGTGTAGTAAAGACACTTGTGGCAATCTTACGTCCTTTTGATAATTGTCGTGTCTATGATTGCTGCTGTGGTTCTGGCGGGATGTTTGTACAGAGTGCAAAGTTCATCCAAGCGCATTCCGGCAGGCGGGGAGCAATTGCTGTGTATGGACAGGAAGCCAATGCTGATACATGGAAAATGGCGAAGATGAATATGGCAATTCGGGGAATTGATGCAGACTTTGGACCGTATCAAGCAGACACTTTTACCAATGATCTGCATCCTACATTGAAAGCAGATTTCATCCTCGCAAATCCACCGTTTAATTATCATCCGTGGAATCAGGAAAAGCTTTTGGAGGATGTCAGATGGAAATATGGGATTCCTCCGGCGGGTAATGCCAACTATGCGTGGATTCAGCATATGATTCATCATTTGGCACCGAATGGAAAGATTGGTCTGGTGTTAGCGAATGGCGCGCTCTCCACACAGTCCAGTGGTGAAGGGGAAATCCGAAAGAATATCATAGAGGATGATTTAATCGAGGGCATTATTGCCATGCCGACACAGCTTTTCTATAGCGTCACAATTTCGGTTACTCTGTGGTTCATTACTAAGGGAAAGAAGCAAAAAGGCAAGACGCTCTTTATTGATGCCCGTAAGATGGGGCATATGGTAGATCGTAAGCATAGAGACTTTACAGAAGAGGATATTCAGAAACTAGCCGATACATTTGAAGCGTTCCAGAACGGCACATTGGAAGATGTAAAGGGTTTCTGCTCTGTTGCTACGATACAAGATATTGAGAAGCAGGATTATATACTGACGCCGGGACGTTATGTGGGGATTGAAGAACAGGAAGAGGATGGAGAACCGTTTGAGGAAAAGATGACGCGATTGACGGCGGAACTTTCTGGTATGTTTAAGAAGTCCCATGAGCTGGAGGATGAGATTAGAAGGAAGTTGGGAGCGATTGGGTATGAGATATAAGCTGTCGGAAATAATGGATTTAATAGGCGGTGGGACTCCAAAGACGAGTGAGCCTGAATATTGGAATGGTGATATTCCGTGGCTGTCGGTTAAAGACTTTAATAATGATTATCGATATGTTTATGAAACTGAAAAGAGCATTACAAATAAAGGATTAATTAATAGTTCAACAACAATGTTAGAACGCGATGATAGTATTATTTCTGCGAGGGGCACTGTTGGTAAAATGGCAATGATTCCATTCCCAATGGCATTCAATCAGTCATGTTATGGTCTCCGGGCGAAAAAGGAAATTGTCGATCCTACATTCTTGTATTATCTCGTAAAGCATAATGTGTATATTCTTAAGAAAAATACGCATGGATCAGTATTTGATACTATTACTCGTA
>Ga0137306_100850_pt1 | contig 36668 bp, 34 predicted proteins | sample Inofroosms_March_FD_97187 | JGI IMG/M metagenome (GOLD analysis project Ga0137306, IMG submission 97187) | Mouse cecal microbial communities from Vienna, Austria - N-Acetylneuraminic and N-Acetylglucosamine D2O microcosms_March | ecosystem: Host-associated > Mammals > Digestive system > Large...
ATATTTCCATAGAATTGATTTCCATGTGAGGGGCACAACGGTAATTGGATGAGTAAAGAAAATATTATGATGTCTGGACTCTCATCAATACAATGCCGGATATTTTCTTTGCCTTCTGCTGTCAGGACCGGTTTCCGGCCGCGCAGGCTGGTCCGCAGAGCAACGCTGCCTGTTTTCCGCTTCTGTTCCGCCAGGCGGTCAGCCGGTGTAAAACCCTGCACCTTCGGGGATCACACTCCCCGTCCCTGCCGTTGGTCCAAGGGGCGGATTGTATAAACTGCATAATTTATGCCCTCCTAATTTTGTGTTTTCTACGAATCTGCGCAGGATGGCTGATTTCCACTTGCAAAATCTGAGAAATATGCTATGATAGCCATAGCTTCTGGAAACGTTATCGGTAATGTTTTCGGTAACGTTTCAGAAAACCGCGAACCCGAACATAATCTATCAGGAGGAACATGAAATGAAGAAGCTATTGGCACTGACACTGGCTGCCGTCATGACCCTGGCCCTGCTGGCCGGCTGCGGCGGCAAGGACGGCGGCAGCACCCCCGACACCAACGCCCCCGACACCAACGCCCCCGCCGCGGACGGCAATACCACCGCTCCCGACGACAGCAAGCCCGCCGCCTCCGGCTCCGTCTACTGGCTCAACTTCAAGCCCGAGTCCGACGAGGTGCTCCAGAACGTGGCCAAGCTCTACACCGAGAAGACCGGCGTGGAGGTCAAGGTGGTCACCGCCGCCGCCGGCACCTACAACCAGCAGCTCAACGCGGAGATGGATAAGTCCAATCCCCCCACCCTGTTTGTCATCGGCAACCAGGCCGGCGTGAAGGACTGGGCCGACTACGCCGTGGACCTCACCGGCACCGCTATTGCCAACGAGCTGAACACCGACGCCTACAACCTCTATGACGAGACCGGCAAGCTGGTGTCCATCGGCTACTGCTACGAGTGCTACGGCATCATTGTCAACCCCGATCTGGTGGAGAAGGCCGGCCACTCCATGGACGAGATCACCAACTTTGACGGTCTGAAGGCCGTGGCCGAGGACATCCACGCCCGTGCCGCCGAGCTGGGCTTTGACGCCTTCACCTCCTGCGACATGGACGGCTCCTCCTCCTGGCGCTTTACCGGCCACATGGCCAACCTGGAGTACTACTACGAGCAGGAGGGCAATGTCTGGACCGAGTGCCCCGCCACCATCACCGGCAAGTATATGGACAACTTCAAGAACCTCTATGACCTGTGCATCAACAACAGCCTCACCGATCCCAAGGAGCTGGCCACCGGCGGACACGACGCCAGCACCGAGTTCAAGACCGGCAAGGCCGCCTTCCAGGTCCAGGGCTCCTGGGAGTACGAGGGGCTGAAGAACGAGGTCCCCAACGCCACCATGATCCCCTACTACTGCGGCGTGTCCGGCGAGGAGAAGGCCGGCCTCAACTGCGGCACCGAGAACTGCTGGGCCATCAACGCCAAGGCCTCCGCTGAGAACCAGCAGGCCACCATGGACTTCATGGTCTGGTGCGTCACCGATCCCGAGGCCAGCCGGATGCTGGTGGACACCTTCGGCGTCATGCCCTACAAGAACGCCGCCGAGTCCACCAACGGCTTCCTGGCCGCCGCCGCCGAGTACACCGACAACGGCTGCTACGTCATGAACTGGGCCACCAACTTCCAGCCCAACGTGGACGACTACCGCGCCGCCCTGGTGGCCGCGCTGAACCAGTACAACGCCGATCAGTCCGACGCCAACTGGGAGCAGGTGCGCACCGCCTTCGTGGACGGCTGGGCTGTTCAGTACCAGAACGCCAACGGCTGATAACCCGATCAGGGGCATTCCCGGGGCAGGGCGGGCGGCTTCGCCCACCCTGCCCCGCACTATATTAAAAAGGAGAGCTGAGACCGTGAAACAGAAAAAAATCGCGGGCGGCAGCACCATCCGCGCCTACACCCGGCGCTGGTGGCCGCTCTTTCTGGGACCCGTGGTATGCGCCTTTATCATCGGCTTTGTCTGGCCCTTTATCCAGGGCATCTACCTTTCCTTCTGTAAATTCCGCCTGATCTCCGACGCCCAGTTCATCGGCCTGGGCAACTACATCAAGGCATTTCAGGACCCCTCCTTTATCCACGCCTTCTGGTACACGGCCCTGTTCGCCATTGTCTCCCTGGTCATCATCAACGTGCTGGCCTTCGCTGTGGCCTGCGCCCTGACCCAGGGCATCAAGGGCAGCAACCTCTTCCGCACCGTGTTCTTCATGCCCAACCTCATCGGCGGCATCGTCCTGGGCTACATCTGGTCCATGATCTTCGACGGCATCCTGGGCCGGTTCGGCACCTCCATTCTCCTGGAGTCCAGGTTCGGCTTCTGGGGCCTCATCATCCTCATGTGCTGGCAGCAGGTGGGATATATGATGATTATCTACATCGCCGGGCTTCAGGCGGTGCCCGAGGACATGCTGGAGGCCGCCCGCATCGACGGGGCCACCCGCAGCCAGACCCTCTTCCGGGTGACCATCCCCAACGTGATGCCCTCCATCACCATCTGCATGTTCCTCTCTCTGACCAACGGCTTCAAGCTCTTTGACCAGAACCTGGCCCTCACCGGCGGCCAGCCCTTCATCATCCAGTCCGGCGGCACCACCGTCAAGACCACGGAGATGCTGGCGCTGAACATCTACAACACCTTCTACGGCTCCAGCTCGGCCTCCCAGGGCACCGCCCAGGCCAAGGCGGTGATCTTCTTCATCCTGGTGGCGGGCCTGGGCCTGGCCCAGCTTGCCTATACCCGCAGGAAGGAGGTACAGCAGTAATGAACAAAACCCGATCCCTCGCCGCTGACCGCCGCCGCAAGACCGCCCTGTCTGCGGTCCTGGCTGTCGTGTGCGTAATCTATGTGCTGCCCGTGCTGACGGTGGTGCTCAACTCCTTCAAGCTCAACACCTTCGTCAAGACCGACACCTTCGCCCTCCCCTCCGGGGAGATGTGGGCGGGGCTTGAGAACTTCATCAAGGGCATGACCTTCGGAAACTACCCCTTCTGGAAGAGCGCGGCCTACAGCGTGGTCATCACCCTGCTGAGCACGGCCCTGATCCTCCTGTGCACCTCCATGGCCGCCTGGTACATCGCCCGGGTGAACTCGAAGGCCTGCCGGGCCCTCTACTTCCTGTGCGTGTTCTCCATGGTGGTGCCCTTCCAGATGGTGATGTACACCCTCTCCAAGACGGCGGACCAGCTGAAGCTGAACACCCCCTGGACCATTCCCATCGTCTACCTGGGCTTTGGCGCGGGGCTGGCCATCTTTATGTTCGTGGGCTTTGTGAAGTCCATCCCCCTGGAGATCGAGGAGGCGGCGGCCATCGACGGCTGCGGGCCCCTGCGCACCTTCTTCTCCGTGGTCCTGCCCATGCTCAAGCCCACCATGATCTCCGTGGGCATCCTGGAGATCATGTGGGTGTGGAACGACTACCTGCTGCCGGTGCTGGTGCTGGACATCAACGAGTACCGGACCATCCCCATCCACATCCAGTACCTGAAGGGCAGCTACGGCACCGTTGATCTGGGCGCCACCATGGCCCTGATCCTGCTGAGCATCATCCCTGTCATTATCTTCTACCTCACCTGCCAGAAGCACATCATCAAGGGCGTGGCCGCCGGCGCGGTGAAGGGATAATATTGCGCTGTTCGGGCAAATCTGTTATTATACAAGGGACAAGGAGGTGTGCCTGTGACGATCAAGGACATTGCCCGGCTGTCGGGCTGCGGGGTGGCTACGGTGTCCCGCGTGCTCAACAACCACCCGGACGTGAGCCGGGAGACCCGGCGGCGGGTGATGGCGGTGGTGGATGAGCAGGGCTTCCAGCCCAACACCAACGCCAAGCATCTCAAGCAGCAGGCCGGCAGCAGCATCGCCATTATCGTCAAGGGCACCCAGAACATGCTCTTTGCTGATCTGGTGGAGCGCATCCAGGCCCTTCTGCGGGAGGCGGACCGGGACGCCTCCGTCTACTACCTGGACGAGGACGCGGACGAGGTGGCCTACGCCCTCCAGCTCTGCCGGGAGCGCAAGCCGGCGGGGATCATGTTCCTGGGCGGGGACCGGAAGCAGTTCCGCTCCCAGTTTCAGGGCATCACCATCCCCTGCGTGCTGCTGACCAACATCGCCGGGGATCTGGGCTTTGACAACCTCTCCTCCGTCACCACCGATGACCGGGAGGCGTCCCGCCAGGCGGTGCGCTTTCTGGCCAGCCGGGGCCACCGGCACATCGGGATGCTGGGGGGCAACTGGTCCTGCTTCCAGATCGGCCACAGCCGGTTTCTGGGCTGTGCCCAGGCCTGTCAGGAGCTGGGTCTGCCCTTTGACGGGGAGCGCCAGTGCGAGCCCTGCCGCTACTCCCTGATGGACGGCTACGAGGCGGCCAAGCGGCTGCTGGGCCGGTGCCCGGAGCTGACAGCCATTTTCGCGGTCAGCGACGTGATGGCTATGGGCACGGTCCGGGCCCTGCAGGATCTGGGCAAGCGGGTGCCGGAGGATATCTCCGTGCTGGGCTACGACGGCATCGCCCTGGCGGACTACTTCGTCCCCCGGCTGGCCACGGTGCGCCAGGACACCCAGCGGATGGCGGAGCGGGGGGTGGACGTGCTGCTGCGCAACATCGAGCGGCCCAACCGCCCCTTCCACGAGGTGGTGCCCTTCCAGCTGATTCCCGGTGAGAGCGTGGCCTGCATCCCCTCCCACGACGGCTGACCGGGATATCGCCCCGGCGGTGGAGATTCCACCGCCGGGGTTTTTTCATTCCCTCTCCGCCCGCAACCAACGCAAACATATTCTGTTCGCTTTGGTTGGTTGCAATGCCTCCGAAACCGTGTAAAATAGGGAATATATCCGGAAGGAGGCATATGAAAAGTATGAAAGGAAGTCATCTGGCGGAGAATCTGGCCTCCCTGCGGCGGAGCAGGGGGCTGAGCCAGGAGAAGGCGGTTCTACCCCGGCTGGGACCAGACAGCCTGCACCCGGTATCTGGAGGAATTTGACGTGGACGAGAGCAAGCGGGTCCGGGAGCTGTCGGCGGGGATGCGGGGGAAGTACCAGATTGCCGTGGCCCTGTCCCATCAGGCGGAGCTGCTGATCTTCGATGAGTCCACCAGCGGCCTGGACCCGGTGAGCCGGGACGAGCTGCTGACCCTGTTCCGGGCCATTGCGGCGGACGGGAAACGGAGCATCCTCTTCTCCACCCATATCACCTCGGACCTGGAGCGGTGCGCCGACGATATCACCTACATCAAGGACGGCCGGCTCCTCTCCAGCGCCCCCAAGGCGGACTTTGCCGCCGCCTTCCGGCATCTGCGCACGCCGGAGGACCGGGGGGAGCTGACCCTGGAGGAGATCATGGTGCGCACGGAGAGGAGGACCTTCCATGTGTAATCTGCTGCGCAAGGAGCTGCGCCTGGCGGCCCACCCGTCCCTGTACATGTTCATGGCCATGGGGGCTCTGGTGCTGATCCCCGCCTACCCCTACGGGGTGGTGTTCTTCTTCGGCGGGCTGGGGGTCTTCCAGACCGTCATGTTCGGCCGGGAGACCCGGGACGTGTTCTACACCGCCCTGCTGCCTGTGCGGAAGGGGGACGGGGTGCGGGGAAAGATCCTGCTGGCGGTGTTCTCCCAGCTGACACAGCTGGCCCTCTCCCTGCCCTTCGCCTTCCTGCGCACCCTCTATATGGCGGAGGGCAACCCGGCGGGCATTGAGGCCAACGCCGCCTACTACGGCTTCGGTCTGATGCTCTACGGCGCATTTAATCTGGTGTTCTTTACCCGGTTCTACCGCACCGCCTATCAGGCCGGGACCTCCTTCCTCATCGCCCTGCTCCCCCTTACCCTGGGCATTGCGGCTATGGAGGCGGCGGTCCACTTCCCGGGCATGGGGTGGCTGGACAGCGTGGCGGGGCCGGATCTGGTCCGGCAGTTCCCCATTCTGCTCCTGGGCGTTCTGGTCTATATCGCCTCCAACCTCCTGGCCTGCCGGCTGGGGGAGCGGAATTTCTCCAGGGTGGACCTGTAGCATTTCAAGATAGGAAAAGATCCCCGGCTGACGCGTGCGGCCGGGGATCTTCTGCCTGTTAAGAAAATCCTAAGAATTTGATCGCTGATAAACCTTGACAGATGATGCAATGCGTTGTATAGTATTGTGCGAAAGGGGGCGTGGAAATGATTGACCCACAGCTCAAGCGGGGACTGCTGGACATATGCGTCCTGTCGGCGCTGCGGAAGGGGGACTCCTACGGCTACCAGATCATCAAGGACCTCTCCGGCTGCATCGAGATCTCCGAGTCCACCCTCTACCCCATTCTCCGGCGGCTGGAGGCGGCGGGGAGCCTGACGGTCTACTCCGTAGCCCACGCGGGCCGTCTGCGAAAGTTCTACCGCCTGACCCCCGGCGGTGTGGAGCAGATTGACCAGTTCCTGGCCGGCTGGCCGGAGATCGAGCGGATATATGCTATGATAAAGGAGAGTGCCGAATATGACGCGCGCGCAGTTTCTGAATGACCTGTACCACCGCCTGGAGGGCCTGACCCAGGAGCAGGCGGAGCAGCACCTGACCTACTACGCCGAGATGCTGGCGGACCGCATGGAGGAGGGCATGAGCGAGGAGCAGGCCGTGGAGAGCATGGAGGACGTTGAGACCATCGCCCGGCGGATCCTGGAGGAGGAAGGCCGGAGCGCCGTGTCCTCCCGGCCGCCGGAGCCCCCCGCGTACCCGGACGCCTCCCGCATCCCCGGCGGCGGGGGCGCGAGAGCCTATCAGGGCAAGGAACAGCGGGACTGGCGCAGGCCGGCCAGCATCCTCCTCTGGGCTCTGGCCATCCTGTGCGCACTGGGGGCCCTGGGGCGGTGGATTGCCCGGGATCGCTGGGGGTCCCGGGCTGCGGATACCACGGATGTGGTGCTGGAGGAGAGCCTCCCGGCCCAGGACCAGACTGCATATGACTACGGTTACGAGGGCGATGGATTCTGGGTGCCCCTGGAGGGGATCCGCGCCGTGAACGTCCAGATGGTCACCGGAGCGGTGTGGGTATCGGCCGGAGATGGGGGCGGGATCTTCCTGCGCACAGACGGGGACGAGAGACTGTTGCACTGGGAGCAGAATGGAAACACGCTGAACATCTCCTCCCGGGGCGGCGGCGACACCCTGTACATGGCGGTCCCTGACGACGTTTTGGACAGCCTGACCATCAACGCCTCCCCCGCGGATGTGATGATTGATACGGTGAACATCAATACGCTGGACATCACCACCGTCACCGGCGACGTCAGGGCCGGCTGGGTGAATGCGGCGGAGATCACGGTCAAGACCACCAGCGGGGACGTCTATCTCGACGGCCTGACCACGGACAGTCTGAACGTCTCCACCGCCAGCGGCGATGTGGAGGGTCTGTCCTCCTCCGCCCGGATCCTGGAGGCCAAATCCATATCCGGGGAGCTCGAAATGGACCTCCTGGGCGCGGAGCGTATTGCTCTGGAAACCACCAGCGGCAGCATAGACCTGTCCCTGGAGGCGGGGGATTGGACGGCCGGCTCCATGGACCTGTGCAGCCGCAGCGGAGACATTGATCTTGCGCTGCCGGCGGAGCTGGGCTTTACCCTGACCTTTGACACCACCTCCGGAGACGCGGAGCTGGAGATGGCATGCCTCCGGCCCAGTCAGAACGTATACGTCTGGGGGGACGGTGCTTGCAGCATCGGCGTTAACACCATCAGCGGAGGGCTGGAGGTGGAGAGCTGGTAAATGCCGGACAGCCGTTTATTCAAAATTCTCTACTACCTCTTGGACAGGGGCCGGGCCACCGCCCCGGAGCTGGCTGCGGCGCTTGAGGTCTCCCAGCGGACCATCTACCGGGACGTGGAGGCCCTCAGCGGCGCGGGCATCCCCATCTATGCCGAGCCGGGGCGGAACGGGGGAATCTGCCTGCTCCATGACGCGGTGCTGGACCGTGCCCTCCTCTCGGAGGGGGAGCGGCGGGAGGTGCTGACTGCCCTGGAGAGCATGGCCGCCGTGGGGCAGGCCCCCGGAGAGCTGCTGACAAAGCTGTCCGCCCTCTTCCGGGTGAACACCGGGGACTGGCTGGAGGTGGACTTCTCCCGCTGGGGGAAGTCCGGCGGGGACAACCGGAAGTTCGAGACATTGAAGGCCGCGGTGATCCAGCACAGGGAGATCCGGATTGTCTACGAGAGCGCGGGCAGCGGGCAGAGCCGGCGGACCGTGCAGCCCCTGAAGCTGTCCTACAAGTCCAAGGAGTGGTACCTCAAGGCATTTTGTCTGGAGCGGCAGGACTTCCGCCTCTTCAAGCTCAACCGCATCCTGGACCTGGAGCTGCTGGAGGGGACCTTTGTGCCCCGCCCCTGCCCGAAGGAACCGCCGCCCCTGCCCTGCGCCCGGATCGTCCTGAGATTTCCCGGGGAAATGGCCTACCGGGTCTACGACGAGTTCGACGGCACGGAGATCACCCGGCATCAGGACGGGAGCCTGACCGTCTCCACGGAGCTGCCGGCGGACTCGTGGCTCGTCGGGTACCTGCTCTCCTACGGAGCCCAGGTGGAGGTGCTGGAGCCGGCCCGCCTGCGGGAGGTTCTGGCCGCCCGGGCCCGGGAGATCTATGAGAAGAATAAGACCTGACAGGCAGCAAAGCCGCCTCCGCGTCCTCCGGAAGAAACTTTTCCGGCTGCCGAAAACCTGACAGAGGATGTCATGATTTGTATGCTATCATAAACCTGCGCCGGCGATACGGCGACATACGACAGCGTTACGCGACGGAGGTACAAATCATGAACCTGATGAATCAAGCATTCTGCCAGTGCTGCGGCATGCCTATGACCGACGAGTTCTACGGGACCAACGCCGGCGGCGGCAGAAACGAGGACTACTGCAAGTACTGCTTCAAGGACGGAGCCTTCACCTTCCAGGGCTCCATGGAGGAGATGATCCAGCTGTGCGTCCCCCACATGACCGCCGCCAACCCCGGCATGAGCGAGGAGGAGGCGCGGCAGCGGATGCAGGCCTGGTTCCCCACCCTCAAGCGCTGGAAAAAACAGTAAGCGAACGCCGCTCCCGTTTTTCAGGGAGCGGCGTTTGTATTGGGCCGTCTCAAAAAGCAGGAGCGGTGAAGCTGGCAGCCGCAATGAGAGGATGAGGACTGCAAAGGAGCCCCATTGCATCTGGCGGCTGCCGGGCTATGCGTTCCCCGCCTTGATGGCGTGGATGCCCTGGACCTTGGCGTAGGCGTGGCGGCGGATGAAGAGGAAGAAGAGGATATGGACGGTCAGCGTGATGGTCCAGCTCACCGGATAGGACAGGTACAGCACCTCCGGACTGCGGTAGACCTGGAAGATGGTGGCCACCCAGACCAGCCGGGTGACGCAGGCGCCCACCATGCTCACCACCATGGGCACCACCGAGTACCCCAGCCCCCGCAGCACGCCCACCATGGTGTCCATGATGCCGCACAGGAAGTAGAGACTGCACACGTACTGCAGCCGCAGCACCGCCTGGGCCACCACCTCCGGCTCCCCGGGGGCGTAAATAGAGGCCAGCTGGGGGCCGAGGAACACCGCCAGATTCCCCAGCGCAAGGCCGATGGCGGTGACGTACCCCAGGCACAGCAGCAGCGTCCGGTCCACCCGCCGGCACTTGCCCGCGCCGTAGTTCTGGCTGGTGAAGGTCAGGCAGGTCTGGTAGATGGCGTTCATGCCCGTGTAGACAAAGCCCTCAATGTTGGAGGAGGTGGAGGACCCGGCCACAATGGCGGTGGAGTTGAAGGAGTTGATGGAGGACTGGATCACCACGTTGGACAGGGAGAACACGATCCCCTGGAACCCGGCGGGCAGACCCACCTGACAGATGCGGATGATGACCCGCTTGTCCAGACCCAGTTTTTTCAGATCCAGGCGCAGGGCCCCCTTGTCCCGTATCAGGCACTGGAGCACCAGCAGGGCGGAGATATACTGGGAGATGATGGTGGCCAGGGCTACGCCCGCAACGCTCATCTCCAGCACAATGACGAACAGCAGATTCAGCGCTACGTTGGTCACCCCGGCGATGGACAGGAAGTACAGCGGCCGCCGGGTGTCCCCCTGGGCCCGGAGGATGGCCGCGCCGAAGTTGTAGAGCATGTTGGCGGGCATGCCGCAGAAGTAGATCCGCAGATACACCGTGGCCAGCCCGATCACCTCCGCCGGGGAGGCGGTCCACACCAGCAGCTGGCGGGCCAGGATCGTCCCCGCGGCCATCAGGACCACGCCGCTGATGAGGGAGAGGGTCACGGAGGTGTGTACGCTCTTTCCCACGTCCTCCTCCCGTCCGGCCCCCAGATCCCGGGCCACCACCACGTTGGCGCCCACGGAGAAGCCGATAAAGAGGTTGACCAGGAGGTTGATGAGGGAGCCGTTGGAGCCCACGGCAGCCAGGGCCTCCTTGCCCGCGTAGCGTCCCACCACTACCACGTCCGCCGCGTTGAAGAGCAGCTGGAGCAGGCTGGAGAGCATCAGGGGCAGGGCGAAGAGCAGCAGCTTCCCCGCCAGGGGACCGTTGACCATGTCGATGCTGTAGCCCGGCTTCTTCACCGCCTGACCGGCTTCCGGGTCCGGGGCACGGCGTTTCTGCATCACAAAAGTCACCTCGTTTTCCTCAAGAATTTGTATTCTTTTAAGGTTATACCATATCCACCAGGAAAGAACAACCCCGAAATCAGGAAAAACAGGCCAAAAAGCCCACCGTTTTTCCCATTTCTTTTGGAACCTCTTCTCCCGCAGAAAATTTTCGCCACCCCCTTGACAAACCGTTAATACTGTGTATACTGTTTATGTACAGATGAACAGATAGCCAAAAGAGGTGAGGCCATGGATATTATCATCAGCAACACCGGGGGCCAGCCCATCTACGAGCAGATCTGCCGGCAGGTCAAGGGGGCTATCGCCGCCGGGAAGCTGAAGCCCGGCGAGCCGCTGCCCTCCATCCGGGCGCTGGCCCGGGATCTCCGCATCAGCGTCATCACCACCAAGCGGGCCTATGAGGAGCTGGAGCGGGACGGCTTTATCTGCACCCAGGCCGGCAAGGGCAGCTTTGTGGCGGCCCAGGACGCGGAGCTGGCCCGGGAGAGCAATCTCCGGGAGATCGAGGAGCATCTCCAGGCAGCGGTGGAGCTGGGCCGGCAGATCGAGCTGCCGGCAGAGGAATTACAGCATATACTGCAAGTACTTATCGAGGAGGAGTAAACAAAATGGATTCAAACGCCATTGAAATCCGGGGCCTGACCAAGCGGTACAAGGACTTTGCCCTGGAGGATCTGAACCTGGACCTGCCCTACGGGTGCGTACTGGGTCTGGTGGGGGAGAACGGGGCCGGCAAGAGCACCACCATCCGGCTCATCATGGACGCCCTGGAGCGGGACGGCGGCACGGTGTCCGTGCTGGGCGCGGACAACCGGAGCCCGGACTTTCTCCGGCGCAAGGAGGACGTGGGCGTGGTGCTGGACGAGACCTTTGTGCCCGAGATCCTCACGGCCAGACAGCTGGGCAGGATCATGGCCGGGACCTTCCGGAGCTGGGATCAGGCCGCCTATGAGAAGTGGATTGCGCGGCTGGAGCTGCCGGAGGGGAAGAAATTCAAGGAGTACTCCCGGGGCATGACCATGAAGCTGGGCATCGCGGCGGCCCTGAGCCACAACGCCAAGCTCCTGCTGCTGGACGAGGCCACCGGCGGTCTGGACCCCATGGTCCGGGAGGAGCTGCTGGAGGTGTTCGCGGACTTCGCCGCCCAGGACGGCCACGCGGTGCTCCTCTCCAGCCACATTGTCAGCGATCTGGAGCGGATCTGCGACTACATCGCCTTTCTCCACCGGGGGAGGCTGGTGCTGTGCGAGGAGAAGGACGTGCTGCTGGACACCTTCGGCATCCTCAAGTGCTCCAGGGAGCAGCTGAAAAACATCCCCCAGGAGGCCGTCCACGGCAAGCGGATCGGTAATTACGGCGTGGAGGCCCTGGTGGAGCGGGCGTACATGCCCCGGGACGCGGTGGTGGACCGGGCCAGTCTGGAGGATATCATCCTGTATCTGTCAAAGGAGGAGACGAAATGATTGGATTGATGAAAAAGGATCTCTATGTGGCGGACAAAACCGGCCGGCTGCTGCTGGTGCTGGCCGTGGCGTTCAGCCTGATTCCCTCCATGCGCAGCTTCGGGTGCACCTACGCCATGATGCTGGCGCTGATGATCCCCCTCAACTCCATCGCCTATGACGAGCGGTGCAAATGGGACCGGTACGCGGCCATGCTCCCCTACCGGCCGGAGCAGCTGGTGTGGAGCAAGTACCTGCTGGCCTATCTCTTCACCCTGCTGGGTGGGACCATCATCGTGGTGAGCGCGGCCATTCAGCGGGCGGACTGGCGGGAGACCCTGGAGATGGCCGCCCTGCTGGCCGGAAGTATGCTGTTCGTCACAGCCCTGGGCCTGCCGGCCCTGTATCGGTTCGGCGCGGAGAAGGGGCGGTATGTGATGATCCTGGTCATGGGCGTGGGCATCGGCGCCGCCCTGGGGGTGATGAGGATCTTTGGGGAGACGCCGGAGCTGCCGGACCTGCCTTTGCCGGCGGTGCTCCTGCTGCTGGCTGTTCTGGCGGCGGGAGCCACCTATGTGTCCTTCCGGATGAGCGTGAGATTCTACAGGAAGCGGCAGAACGGGGCGTACACCTGACCGGCTGCATCTATTAAATAGGAGGAGGGAGACGAGATGACGGGACTTCTGAGAAAGGACCTGTATTACGTGAAGGCCTACGCATGGCCCTACCTGCCCCTGCTGGCGCTCCTGTGCCTGTCGCCGGGGGCGATGGGTCCGGCCTACGCCATGGCCCTGGCGCTGGCCCTGCCCCGGATGACCATCGCCAATGACGAGCGGCGCTGGGACCGATACGCGGTGATGACGCCCCTGCGGGCGGAGCTGGTGGTGGCGGAGAAGTATCTGCTGCACCTGGCCTGCATCGCCCTGGCGGCGGCGTGCATGGCCCTGAGCTTCCCGGCGCAGAACGCGGCGCTCCGCCTGATGGGCCGGACGGAGGCCATGTGGGGCGCGGAGCTCAATCTGCCGGCCTATGTCCTGATTCAGGTCTGGCTGACGGCGCTCATCGCCGCCGGAACCCTGCCGCTCCTGTACCGCCTTGGGACCAGAGCGCCGATCCTGGTGAACATTCTGGTCATGCTTTTCCTGTCCCTGACCGGGACAAAGCTCCACAACATGCTCTTTGGCTTCCGCGGTCCGGCGCTGGGGGCGGCCGCTGCCGCCATGGCCCTGGCGGGGGCTGGGGCCATGGTCCTGTCCTTCCGGGTGAGCGTGGGATTCTACCGGGCCCGCCTCCGGGGACGCTTCGGCTGAGAGGGTGGATTGTCCGCGAGAGAGCTGTTTTTTTGTTGCATTTTGCACGCGTGTGGTGTATAATGGCTTTTGGCAAATCCTGTTGATTTGTTCCATCAATCGAAAGGAGAACCAAATATGAAGCCCTTCTGTAAAGTGGTCCTGCCCCGCGTCGCGGGAGCCCTCCTGGCTGTCTACGCCGCATGGATGTTCTGCACCCACTTTGGCCTCATACCTGTCCTGACCAGCTATCTGCCCTATGTCATCCTTGCCCTTGTGCTCTTCAAGGGCAGCCGCAACACACCCCTGGCGGTTGTTGTGGTGCTTGTGTTCCTGGCGCGCCTGTGGGTTACCAATATCACGATGCACCTGTCCAACGCCCTGCCGAACTGGGGGTACGTGCTGTATCCCTATCTGATCGGGGAGCTCCTTCTGACGGCCTTTGTCCTGGTGAACACGGTGACAAAGCTGAAGAAATTCCGTCTCTGGGTCAACTACCTGTGGTTCCTGCCCGGCGCGGCGATGCTGGCGTGCCCTGTGGCCCTGCTTCTCCTGTTCCCCGACAGACCGACGATCAAGACCATGGAGGCCTTTGGCTGCGGCCCCTTTGTGGCCCTGGCCGCGTTTCTGATCCCCCTGTGGCTGGTTTTCAGCGCGGAGGACGATCTGCGCACCTACGAGGAGATGGGCAGCATCATCACGCCGGAGGAGCTGGAGGCCAAGCGGCGGGAGCTGGGCCTGAGACGCCCTGCGGGGAAGTGACGGGAAAAATATATAAAAAAGGTGAAAAACCGGCAATTCCCCTGTTGACATAAAAATTTAATCATGCTACCATAGGGAGCGCCGCTTGCAAAAGGCGGCGCTTTTTTGCACCTCCGCCGGGTCAAGCTCCGGCGGCCATCATCAAACAACGCGGGAAGCGGAGCCCGGAAAGGACGAGAAAACAATGAACGAGAGAGAAATGAAGGAGAACAAGATGGGCGTGCTGCCCGTGGGGCGGCTGCTGCTGAGCATGTCCGTGCCCATCATGCTCAGTATGCTGGTCCAGGCGCTCTACAACATCGTGGACAGCGTGTTCGTCTCCCGCATCAGCGAGAACGCCCTGAACGCGGTGAGCCTGGCCTTCCCGGTGCAGAACCTGATGATCGCCGTGGCCATCGGCACGGGGGTGGGCATCAACGCCCTGCTGAGCAAGAGCTTGGGGGAGAAAAACTATGAGCGGGCCAATCTGGCCGCCGTCAACGGGGTGTTCCTTGGGGTATGCAGTGCCGCCGCGTTCGCCGTGCTGGGCCTTCTGTTTTCCCGGACCTTCTTCACGGTCCAGACGGACGTGGCGGAGATCGTGGAGGGGGGCGCGGCCTACGTGTGGGTGTGTACGGTCTGCTCCCCGGGCATCTTTATCTCCATCTCCTTTGAGCGGCTGCTCCAGGCCACCGGCAGAACCGTCTACAGCATGATTTCCCAGATGGTGGGCGCGGTGGTGAACATCATCTTTGACCCCATCTTCATCTTTGTCCTGGGCATGGGCGTGGTGGGCGCGGCCTGGGCCACGGTGCTGGGACAGGTGGTGGGCGCGGCCCTGGGCGTCTACTTCAATGCCACCCGGAACCCGGAGATCACGGTGAAGCTCCGGGGCTTCCGGCCCAACCGGGCCATTATCAGCCGGATCTACTCGGTGGGCGTGCCGTCCATCATCATGGCCTCCATCGGCTCGGTGATGACTTTCGGCCTGAACAAGATCCTCATCGGCTTCACCACCACGGCCACCGCCGTGCTGGGGGTGTACTTCAAGCTGCAAAGCTTCGTGTTCATGCCCGTGTTCGGCCTCAATAACGGCATGGTGCCCATCGTGGCCTACAACTTCGGGGCCCGGAAGCCGGAGCGGATAATTTCCACGGTGAAGCTGGCCGTGGTCTACGCCACCGCCATCATGGCCGCGGGACTGGCCGTGTTCCAGCTGCTGCCGGGGACGCTGCTGGGCCTGTTCGAGGCGTCGGACTACATGCAGGAGATCGGTACCCAGGCCCTGCGGACCATCAGCCTCCACTTCCTGCTGGCCGGGTTCGGCATCGTCTCCTCCTCCATGTTCCAGGCCCTGGGCCACGGGGTGCTGAGCCTCGCCATCTCCCTGGTGCGCCAGCTGGTGGTGCTGCTGCCGGCAGCGTGGCTGCTGAGCCTGTCGGGCCGGCTGGAGCTGGTGTGGTGGGCCTTCCCCCTGGCGGAGCTGGCCTCGGTGACCATGTGCATCTTCTTCCACCGGTATGTGTACCGCCGGGAGATCCTGCCCATCTCCCAGAAGGCGGAATAAATTTTCAGAGGCAGGGCCGTGAAGGAACGGCCCTGCCTCTTTGTGTCAATAAGCGGCTTTTATCTGGTGAATCTTCGCTAATCCTCAAATATGTAATCCAGATCTGCATTAAAATCCCTTGCTGTGGTTTTATAATCTTCAACGGTTGTTTTTAGCTGTTCAAATGAGCCTGTCGGATTTTGGCAGAAATCAAAGAAAGAGCTGGTTGTGGTGTAGTACCCCTTTAGGGCGGGGTAGTGCTCATAATCGGAATAACTTTCGCTTAATTCCTTCATCTGGCCCTTAGCCGCCTCCAGATGGTCTTTCGCTTCAGCGGCTTTTCCATTTACGATATAGGTATTGGATACAACCTCGACACACCAGGAGAATAAATTATCTTCCATCCCCCTGAAGTAGGAATCCGCCATTACCTTATAAGAGTTTTTCTCCTCATCGGTACATTCGTCCCATGAAGCGCCAAAAGCCTCCGCCAGAGAATACGCAGCGCCAGCCTCGACTTCTTCTTGTGAAAGATTTAGTTCTTTTGCGAGATATGAACAACCTCCATCCATAATCTCATCCTTGTCGTATATACCGAGCCGCCATGCCTCATAGATATTTGAACCATAGTCCGCTGTAAGTTCATAGGCTGCATTGATATTTTGATACGCTTCCTTGGATGCCTCAAATGCTTTTTTCGATTTTCCGCCACCGCAGGCCGTTAAAGAGAGTGCGAGCGCTACGGCAAGTACGAGTGTCAAAGGTTTTTTCATTTTTGGTTGCCTCCTAAAATTTCATTAACTATATAGGCATAAATCAGCCTATACAGTTTATTTTAATATATCATAATCGCCCCTATAATTCAAGTACTTATAAACTGTAGGGGCGGTGAAATTTGTTGAATTACTACGAAATCGGCCAAAGGATCAGGAAATTCCGCAAGGCCCACCAATTATCACAGGAGGAATTAGCGGAGCGGATCGGAATTTCTACCACACATATGAGCCATATCGAAACAGGAAACACAAAATTGAGTTTGCCTGTACTGGTATCTCTAGCCACCGCGTTAGAGGTCAGCGCAGACGATTTGCTTTTTGACAATATGGCAGTAACGCGCAATTCTGTTATTGACGATTTGACAAACCTCTTAGAAAATTGTTCAACTTTGCAGATAAAGATTCTTAAGGATATTGTTAAGGCCGCAAAAACCTCTATGGATAAGCATTTATAAAGTCAGGCAGAAAAAAGAGAGGCTTTTTAATGGCCTTCTACCCGCTGAAAGCCGCGTTACCAGCAAAGCAGGGCCGTGAAGGAACGGCCCTGCCTCTTTGTAACCACACTGTAACTTGCGTTTTGTATTATACAATTGTATAATAAAGTTAAATTATACAATCGTATAACATACACATAAAGGAGGGACAGCCATGAAGCGGCTGGGAGAGGCGGAGCTGGAGATCATGCTCCACATCTGGGAAGCGGGGGAGCCGGTGCAGTCGGCCTATGTACACCAGCGTCTGCGGGGGAGCCGGGACTGGACTCTGCCGGCGGTGCTCACGGCCCTGAACCGGCTGGCAGACAAGGGGTTTTTGGCCTGCGAGAAGCAGGGACGGACCAACTGGTACCGGCCGCTGGTCTCCGAGGGGGCCTATAAGGCCGCCGAGGGGCGGGGCATCATGGACCGGCTCTACGGCAGCAGCCTCCCCAACATGGTGGCCGCCCTCTACGACGGCCGGTCCATCGGGGAGAAGGATCTGGACGATCTGCGCCGGTATCTGGACGAATTGGAGGGGAAGTAGACATGGAACTGCTGTTGGATACCGTAAAATGGAGCGCGGTGGTGGGGGCGGCGGCCCTGGTCCTGACGGCGCTGAAGCCGGCCCTGGACCGGCGCTACAGCGCCCGGTGGCGGTACTGGGTATGGCTGGTCATGGCGGCCCTGCTCCTGCTGGCCCCGGTCCAGTGGGAAAAGCTGGCCCCCCGGACCGCGGCAGTCCTGCCGGCGGCGGAGCCCCCGGTGGTTGTCGGGGTGCCCCAGCTGTCCATCAGCCGGGAGGAGGGCCTTGTCCTCCGCCGGAGCGGGTCCGCGCCATCGGTCCCGGCGGAGACGGTCCGGCGGGTGGACCTGGATAGCGTCCTGCCCCGGGTGTGGCTGGCCGGCGGGGCGGCCTGGGGGCTGTGGCGGCTTCTGGGCACGGCCCTGTTTCTCCGCCGGGCCCGGCGGTGGAGCCGGAGCCCCTCCCAGGACACGGTCCGGATCTGCGCCGGCCTGTGCCGGGAGCTGGGGATCAAGCGGCCTCCCGTTCTGCGGATATCCTCCGCTGCCGGGTCCCCTCTGCTGGCGGGGCTGCTCCGTCCTCAACTCCTGCTGCCCGGGGAGGACTGGGGGGAGCGGGAGCTGGGGTTCATCCTCCGCCACGAGCTCACCCATTATAAGCGGCGGGACCTGTGGTATAAGCTGGTCCTGCTGGGTGCGGCGAGCCTCCACTGGTTCAACCCCCTGGTCCACCTGCTGGTCCGGGAGGCGGAGGCGGATCTGGAGCTGACATGCGACGATCTGGTGATGGCCGGTGCGGAGCCCGCAGACCGCCGGGCCTACAGCGAGACCCTCCTGGCCAGTCTCCGGCGGCAGAAGGGCCTCCTCAGCCGCTCCTCCCTGTCCACCCACTTCTACGGCGGGGCGGGGGTCATGCGGGAGCGGTTCCGGAATATTCTGGGCGTCCGGGGCCGCCGGTGGGGCGCGGCGGCCCTGGCCCTGACGCTGACGGCCACCCTGGCCGCCGCCTGCACCTTCGGCCTGCGGCAGGATCCGCCGGAGACCGGCGCGCCGGCGGATACCAGCGCACCAACGGACGCCGGCGGCCCGGAGATCCCGGAGGAGGAGCGCTGGGCCCGGGGCATCATGGAGAGAGACGCGGAGCGTCTTTCCCGGGAGCAGGGGGCGGAGGTCACGGGCCAGACCCTGGACTACCTCACCGCCCAGGGGTCCTGGACCGTGGACGGCACAGCCTACAGCGCGTGGCGGCTGGGCTACCGGCTGGAGCTTGCCGGCGGGGAGCCGGTGGTCCGGGAGGGCTGGGGCATTCTGGGCCAAGAGCCCGGCGGTGACAGCGGGGGCATGTGGCACGAGGGGGAGGCCCGCCCCTGGGCTGTGGAGACCGCCGGGTACACCTGGGAGGAGTACGTGGTGTGCTATTCCTACGGGATGCAGCTCTCCGACGCGGAGGGCTGGCCCTACCGGACGGAGGAGTTCGTCTCCGCCTATCTGGACGGCCACAACACCTGGGCCGCCGATCCCCAGAATGCGGCCTTGGAGTACCTGTCCAGGGAGTTCGGCCTCACCGCCCAGGGCGGGGTGAGCACCCTGTACGCCTTTGAAAACGGGACAAGCCTCCTGCTGGAGACCGTCTGCGAGGACCAGCCCGTCCGGCTGCTGGCGCATCAGGAGCGGGTGGAGGGCAGCGAGGCCCCCATCTGGCAGATCCGGAGCGTACAGTGGTCCGGGGACGCGCTGCTCTACACGGACCGGGCGGAGCTGGGCCAGGGGGTGACCGGGCGCATCGAGCTCTACGGCCGCCGTCCCTCCACCGGCGGCAGCTGGGGGATCAGCAGGATCCTGTGGACCCCCTCCGGCGGCGGGCCCCAGGAGCTCTCCGTCCTGGAGGCTGCGGCCCTCATCCATCCGGCCTGGGATACATCGGAGCCCAGCGCCTACACCGACAGCTGGACCCCGGACGGCGGCCTCATCCTGGAGGACGTGAACTTTGACGGGTATCTGGATCTGGGCCTCCAGGCCGCGGTCACCGCCTACAACCTGCCCTACTACTACTGGACCTACAACCCGGACACCGGGGGCTTTGACTTCGCCTTCTGGCTCCTGGGGCCCATGACCGTGGACGGGGAGAACCGGCAGCTGATATGCGAGACCCATTCGGGGCCCGAGTATTACACGGAGTACTACACCTATGACCATACCGGCCAGCTGTACCTGGCCCGGCGGGACACCCAGGACCTGAGCCTGAACAGCGGCCCGGTCTATTCCGAATCCTTTGACCATCCGGCCAACGACTGGCGGGGCGGCAGCTATGCGGCGCTGACGGCGGACGAGCTGGCGGCCTTCGCGGACTACTTCAACGCCCCGGAGCGCAACGGCCTCCTCCGCTTCCCCTACGCCCAGGAGAATTTCCAGGATTTGGCGGACTATCTGCCCATCCTCTTCTATGACCACAGCGGATCCTTCGCGGACATGACGGAGGCCGAGGGGGCAATCCTGGGACCCATGGAGCTGGACGGCCGGAAGCTGACCACGGACTACATGGCGGACTACCTCTTTGACAGCTACCTCCTGGTCCGGGAGGAGGCGGAGGGCGTGATCGCACAGGCCGGGGAGGACCTGGGCCGCTACCTCCCGGAGTACGACGCCTACTACAGCCAGCGGGGGGACACGGAGCTGCAGACCTACGCCTTTGACAGCGGCCTCCGGTTCTCCGACGGCTCCGTGACCCTCTGGTACACCGCCGATATCTGGAACAAGGCGGACGGCGAACTGACGATTCAGTGGGACCAGTCCATGTGCGTCAATCTCTCCTCCCTGGAGGACGGCTGGTACGTGATCCGCAATTCCGTCAACGAGTGAAATTGATTCAGGAGAGGGCGTAGACCCGGTCCGCCAGCAGCCGCCGCAGACCCTCCAGGGTGTCCGCCGGGGCCTGACAGGCCCCCTCCCGGCACAGGTACAGCCGGATCCCCTCCGCCGGGATGGGATAGTCCGCCGTGTAGGGGGCCACCCGGGCCAGACCCCGGGCCTTGTCCGCCGTCTTGGCCAGGGCGGTGAGCCGGTAGGCCTCCCCCACCCCGGCCAGCCAGTCCGGAACCTCTCCGGCGGACACGCACACCAGCTCCAGGCCCGGATACAGGGCCTCCGCCATGGCCAGCAGGGCAAAGCACTGCTCCGAGGGGTAGTCTCCTGCCTGACCGGCCAGCCAGTTGAGCTGCCGGCCGGCCAGGGCGCGGAACCGGCTCTCCCCGGTGAGCCGGGCCAGCCCCACCAGCGCCAGGGCGGCTGCGGCGTTGCCGGAGGGCATGGCTGCGTCAAAGACATCCTTCTGCCGGGCGATCAGGACCTCGCTGTCCTGGCCCGCCCGGTAGAAGCCACCCGCCTCCCGGTCCTCAAACAGCTCCGCCATCCGGTCCCCCAGGCCCGCCGCCTCCCGCAGGCAGGACACGGAGAAATTGGCCCCGTACAGCTCCAGCAGGGCCCAGCAGTACAAGGCGTAGTCCTCCAGCTGGCCCTCCACCGCCGGCTCCCGGTCCAGCCAGCGGAGATAGAGCCGTCCGTCGGGCCGGGTCAGCCGGGTCTTGAGGAACAGCCGGGCGTCCTCCGCCGCCCGGAGGTACCGGGTCTCCCCCAGCACCCGCCCGGCCTTGGCCAGGGCGGCAATGGCCAGGGCGTTCCAGGCGGTGAGGACCTTCTCGTCCCGGTGGAGCCGGTGACGGCGGCGGCGGAAAGCAGCCAGCCGGGCGCAGGCGGAGGCGTTCTCCCGCCACGCGCTCTCAAACCGCCCGTCGTCCAGCAGCTGGGGCACGCTCTCCTCCGCACCGATGCCGAACCGGCGGCAGAAGGCAGCGGCCTCCCCCACCCCCAGGACCTCCTCCACGTCCCGGGCCGTGAGGAGGTAGAAGGCCCCCTCCCGGCCGCCGCTGTCCGCGTCCAGGGCGGCGGCAAAGCCGCCCCCGGGCAGGCGCAGCTCCAGCAGCATAAAGTCCAGCGTGCGGCAGGCCGTCTCCCGGTACAGGGGGCGTCCTGTCTGGGCGTAGGCCTCCAGGTAGGCGTAGGCCAGCAGGGCGTTGTCGCAGAGCATCTTTTCAAAGTGGGGCAGACGCCAGGCGCTGTCCGTGCTGTAGCGGCAGAAGCCGCCCCCCAGCTGGTCAAAGATGCCGCCCCGGGCCATCTGGGTCAGGGTCCGCTCCGCCATGTCCAGGGCGGTCCGGTCCTCCTCCCGCCGGGCCCGGTCCAGCAGGAGCAGCAGCTGTCCCGGGTTGGGGAACTTGGGGGCCCCGCCAAAGCCGCCGTCCACCGGATCATAGCGGCGGCGCAGCTCCTCCGCCGCCCGGTGCAGCAGGGACCGGTCCGGCCTGCCCGCCGCCGCCTCGCCGCCGTCCGCCACCCGGCGGGTCACCTGCCGGCTCAGTTCCATGAGCCTGTGCCGGTCCTCCCGCCACAGCCGCTCCACCTCCTCCAGGACCTCTATAAGACCCGGCCGGCCGTTCTCCCCCCTGGGGGGCAGGTAGGTCCCGGCCCAGAAGGGCTTCTGGTCCGGGGTCATCAGGATGGTCAGAGGCCAGCCGCCGGACCCGGTGAGGGCCTGACAGGCTGCCATATACACCCCGTCCACATCCGGCCGCTCCTCCCGGTCCACCTTGATGGCCACAAAGCCCCGGTTGATGACCCCGGCGGCCTCCGGATCCCGGAAGGTCTCACGGGCCATGACGTGGCACCAGTGGCAGGTGGAGTAGCCGATGGACAGAAGGATGGGCTTATCCCCGGTGATGGCGGCGTGGAAGGCCGCCCGGCCCCAGGGATACCAGTGGACGGGATCCTGGGCGTGCTGGCGCAGATAGGGGGACTTCTCCCCCTGAAGCCGGTTTTCGGCTGCCGTGTCGTTCCTCATATCGCATTCCTCCTAAATTTTTGTCGGGAAGCAGGTCTTTCTGCGGCTTAGTATGGGTAGGAATGGGGAAATCATGAGAAATCGCAGGTTTTAATTATTGGCAGTCTACGTTGGAACCTCCGCCGCTGGCCCCGGCTTCCAGCTCTGGCAGATATTGCATTTGCAAAATAGTTACAAAACAGTTACAATTTCCTTGTTCCTGTACAAATCTGTCAAACAAGGAGGTACATACCATGAAGAAAGTCATTACCTGGACTGCGGCGGCCCTGATGACCGCGGCGCTCACCGCCTCCGCCCTGGCGGCGGACACCAGCCACACCGTGGCGGCGGGGGACACCATGTGGAAGCTGGCCTCGGCCTATCAGGTGGGCACCAGCGAGATCATCGCCGCCAACCCGCAGGTTCCCAACCCCAACCTGATCTACCCCGGACAGGTGCTGCGGATCCCCCAGGTCCCGGAGGCGGTGCTCCGGTATGAGAGCGAGGTGGTCCGGCTGGTGAACGCGGTCCGGGCGGAGAACGGCCTGCGGCCCCTGTCCGTCAACTGGGAGCTGGCCCGGGTGGCCCGGTACAAGTCCGAGGACATGGCGGCCAACCGGTACTTCTCCCACACCAGTCCCACCTACGGCACCCCCTTCCAGATGATCCGCAGCTTCGGCCTCTCCTACCGCACCGCCGGGGAGAACATCGCCTACGGCCAGCGGACCCCGGCTGCGGTCATGGACGCGTGGATGAACTCCAGCGGCCACCGGGCCAACATCCTCAACAGCTCCTATACCCACATCGGCGTGGGCTACTGCGAGCGGGGGAACTACTGGACCCAGATGTTCATGAGCTGAGAGCTGTCCCCCTGCGGCGAAGCCGCAGGGGGACTTAGAGACTGTATTCGCAGACGCTTTTTCCTGGAATTGCCTGTAAAAATTGATTTCCCTGCTTTTTTCCCAACCTGGTTGTACTTTCCACAAGCATGTGCTATAATAATGTGTCAATATGCACACCTCGCAGTTTTGCGGTGAGATATCAATCAAAGGAGCACACAACCATGGAAGAGAAAAAAATCATGCTCTCCGGCATCAAGCCCAGCGGCGATCTGACCCTGGGTTCCTATCTGGGACCCCTGCGCCACTGGCCAAAGATGATCGAGGAATACGACTGCTACTACTTTATGGCCGATCTGCACGCCATTACAGTCCGCCAGGACCCCGCCGCCCTGCGCCGCCGCACCCTGGAGCAGCTGGCGCAATATATTGCCTGCGGTCTGGATCCGGAGAAATGCACCCTGTTTATCCAGTCCCACGTCCATCAGCACGCGGAGCTGGGCTGGGTCCTCAACTGCTACGCCATGTTCGGCGAGCTCTCCCGCATGACCCAGTTCAAGGACAAGTCCGCCAAGAACGCCGACAACATCAACGGCGGCCTCTTCACCTACCCCAGCCTCATGGCCGCGGACATCCTGCTCTACCAGCCGGACTTCGTCCCCGTGGGGGAGGACCAGAAGCAGCACGTGGAGCTGACCCGGAACATTGTCCAGCGCTTCAACGGCGTCTACGGCGATGTGTTCAAGGTGCCGGAGCCCTACATCCCCAAGGTGGGGGCCCGGATCATGAGCCTGACCAACCCGGCCTCCAAGATGAGCAAGAGCGAGAACGGGGACACCGGCCGGGTCACCCTCATGGACGATCCCAACGTCATCATGAAGCAGTTCAAGCGGGCCGTCACCGACAGCGACACCGAAAAATGCGTCCGCTACGATCCGGAGAACAAGCCCGGCGTGGCCAACCTCATGACCATCTACGCCACCGTGACCGGCAGGAGCTTCGCGGAGATCGAGAGGGAGTTTGACGGCCAGGGCTACGGCAGGTTCAAGCCCGCCGTGGGCGAGGCCGTGGTGGAGCTGCTGCGGCCCATCCAGGAGGAGACCCGCCGCATCCTGGCGGACAAGGCCTACCTGGAGGGCGTCTACCGGGCCGGAGCGGAGAAGGCCTCCTATGTGGCGGAGAGGACGCTGCGCAAGGTGTACAAGAAGATCGGCTTCATCGCCAGATAAGCGGGGGCGGACTGGAAAATGAATGGAATGTTTGACCGCACAAGCGTGCTGCCAGTGATTCTGGCCCTGGGGGCCTCCATGCTCCTCAGCTTCGGCCTCACCCCCCTGGTGAAGCGGCTGGCCTACAGGATCGGGGCCGTGGACGTGCCCAAGGACCGCCGGCGCATGCACGATCACCCCATCCCCCGTCTGGGCGGGCTGGCTATCTTTGTGGGCTTTGTCATCACGGTGCTCCTCTTCGCCCAGCCGGACCGGCAGCTGCGGGGCATCCTGCTGGGGGCCTGCCTGATTGTGGCCGTGGGCGTGGTGGACGACTCCCACCCCCTGGGAGCGGGGATCAAGTTCATTTTACAGATCGTGGCGTCCCTCATCGCTGTGTGGCACGGGGTGGTCATCCAGATGATCGCCAACCCCCTGCCCTTTGTCGGCGGGCCCTACTGGGATTTCGGCATCATGGCGGTGCCCATCACGGTGATCTGGATCGTGGCGGTGACCAACTCCGTCAACCTCATCGACGGCCTGGACGGCCTGGCGGACGGGGTTTCCACCATCGCCGCCCTGACCATGCTGATTATCGCCCTGCTCATGGGGGATCTGAAGATGGCGGTCATCTGCGCGGCCCTGGTGGGGGCCTGCGTGGGCTTCATCCCCTACAACCGCAACCCGGCCAAGATCTTCATGGGGGACACCGGGGCCACCTTCCTTGGCTACATGCTGGCCACAGTGTCGGTGACGGGTCTCTTCAAGCTCTACGCCATGATTTCCTTCATCGTGCCCTTTATCATCCTGGGCTTTCCCATCTATGACACCGCCTCCGCCTTCACCCGCCGCATCCTCAAGGGCCAGAACCCCATGAAGGCGGACCGGAGCCACACCCACCACAAGCTTATCGACATGGGCATGAATCAGAAGCAGGCCGTGGCCACCCTCTATCTGATCGCCGGGGTGCTGGGCCTGTGCGCGGTGATGATCGTTACCACCGGATACGTCAAGCTGATCCTCTCCGCGGCGGCACTGGTGGGCACGGCCTACACGGTCACCCACATTTTCCGCTATCCCCACGATCACCCCAAGACGGCCCAGGAGCCGGAGGATCCAGAGGATTCCGAGGAGCCGGAGGACAGCGAGAGCGAAAAAAAGGAGATTTGACATGGAAAAGAGACGGATTATGAGCGTCTTCGGCACCCGGCCGGAGGCCATCAAGATGGCCCCTCTGGTCAAGGAGCTGGCGGCCCGGGAGGGGCTCGCGTCCATCTGCTGCGTCACGGCCCAGCACCGGGAGATGCTGGACAGCGTGCTGGAGGTCTTTGGCGTGAAGCCGGACTGGGACCTGGACATCATGACCCCCCGGCAGACCCTGAGCACCATCACCAGCAAGTGTCTCGTGGGCATGGACGAGGCCATCGACGCCCTGAAGCCGGACATGATCCTGGTCCACGGGGATACCTCCACCACCTTTGCCGGGGCCCTGTCCGCCTTCTACCATCAGGTGCCGGTGGGCCACGTGGAGGCGGGGCTGCGGACCTACGACAAGTACTCCCCCTACCCGGAGGAGATGAACCGGAAGCTGGTGACGGCCATTGCGGATCTCTACTTCTGCCCCACGGAGAACAACCGGGAGAACCTGCGCCGGGAGGGGATCACGGAGAACGTGTTCGTCACCGGCAACACAGTGATCGACGCCCTGCGGACCACTGTGCGGGAGAACTTTGTCTTCGCCACCGAGGCCCTCAACCGCCTGCCCTACGAGAGCAAAAAGGTGGTGCTGGTGACCTGCCACCGGCGGGAGAACTACGGTCAGCCCATGGAGGACATCATGTCCGCCCTGGCCCACATCGCCCGCACCCACGAGGACGTGGTGCTGGTCTATCCGGTCCACCTGAGCCCGGTGGTCCAGGAGTGCGCCAGGCGGCACCTGGGGGATATCCCCAACGTGCTCCTCACAGCGCCCCTCTCCGCCGACGAGATGCACAATCTGATGGCCCGGTGCTATCTGGTGCTGACAGACTCCGGCGGCCTCCAGGAGGAGGCCCCGGCCCTGGGCAAGCCGGTGCTGGTGCTGCGCCGGGAGACGGAGCGGCCGGAGGCCGTGACGGCGGGAACCGTGAAGCTGGCGGGGGTTGCCCGCGACGGCATTGTGTCCATGGCCCGCCAGCTCATCACCGATCCCGCCGCCTACGCCGCCATGGCCCACGCGGTGAACCCCTATGGGGACGGCAGCGCCTGCCGCCGCATCGCGGACGCGATTTTATGGCGCTTCGGCATGGGGGCCCGGCCGGAGGACTTCCAGGCGTAGGCCCTCCCTGCCGGCAGATATACAATTTCTTTCCATAAAATGATGACAAAAAAAGAGGGACGGTGACTGCGTGGACAAACGGCGGATGACCTATTTCACCATCGGCTTTGGCCTTCTGCTGCTGGTTGTGGTGCTTCTGCTGCTGGCCTGGGGGGGCCGCCGCGCGCCCGGCGGCATCGTTCTGCCCCAGGCCCAGACCGACAGCGCCGGCATGGAGGACGACGGCTCGGAGAGCCGCCTGAACGTGGTGTCCATCACCCCGGAGACGGTCCGCCCGGCCATCAACACCCTCTCCCGTCCGGCCGCCTACAGCCGCGTCCAGACGGTGGAGACCTTCTGGAGCGGCGGCAGCGGCCAGGCTGTGTCCCAGATCCACGTCAGCGGGGGCCGCACCCGGCTGGACACCCAGCTGCCCGACGGCAGCGTGCGCCACATGCTGGTGGTGGGCGGCGCGGCGGGGGTGTGGTACGACGACGAGACGGAGTGGAAGCTCCTGCGCTCCCGGCAGCTCAGCGCCGATCTGGCCGCCCGGACCCTCACCTATGAGACTGTGCGGGACCTGCCGGTGGAGCGGATCGCCCAGGCGGACTACCGGAGCCTGGAGGGCGTGTACTGCATCTACGTGGAGACCGCCCCGGACAGCCAGGGCTACGTGGACCGCTTCTGGGTCAGCGTGGACACCTGCCTGCTCCACGCTGCGGAGCGGCTTCAGAACGGAGCGCTGGTCTACCGCTTCACCGCCACCGCGCCGGATGCCGCCGCGCCGGACGAGGCCCTGTTCCTCCTGCCGGACGGCAGCGGAGCCGCCCAGCTGATGAATGAAGAATAGACACACTTGAGAAGAGGCAAAAAAGGGACGGTCCAAATTGGACCGTCCCTCTTCGTCATTCCATTCTGTGGACATACATCCTGGACAGCGCTGTCTCCCCGTCCCCCTGGACCATGCAGAGAAGCTCCCAGCCATAGCGCTCATAAAAGGACGTGTGGTCTGTCAGCAGATACAGGGTATCCACTCCCCGCGCGGACATGTCCCTGCAGACGTATCGCAGCAGCGCGCCGGCAACGCCCCGGCAGCGGCAATCCTCCTCCGTGTAGACCGCGCAGACGTTGGGGGTCAGATCCCGCCTGGGGTGGAAGTCGTTCTCAATCACGCCCATACCGCCGATGATCCGCCCCTCCTCCACGGCCAGATACCACTGGGGGACGGCGGATTTATGCCGGAGGCACTCCTCCATGCTCTCCAGGTAGGCCGCCAGAGGAATCCCCCACTTCTCATGAAACCACCGGGCGGCCCGCTCCTTCCAGTCCGGGTGCTCCACCAGGGAGAAAATATCCATGCCCCTCACCCTCCCAGGGCCGGCAGCGCCTCCAGGCGGGCGGCCAGATCCCGGAAGGAGCCGTGGGGGTAGTCCTCAATAGGCACTCCGTCGGGATTTTCCATATAGTCCGTCACCAGATAGACCGATATCCCCGCCTGGAGGGCCGCCGCGTCGTCCACCGGGTTGTTGCCGGCCATGAGGCAATTCTCCCCCTGGCGGCCAATGTGGGAGAGAATGTCCCGGTAGTAGTCCGGATTGGGCTTGCTGCGGCGGCTGTTCTCGTAGGTGGTGACGTAGTCAAAGTCCTCCGGCCGCAGCCCCACCCAGCCCAGCCGCGTCTCCACGGCCACCGCCGGAAAGATGGGGTTGGTGGCCAGGACCAGACCGTAGCCCCTCTCCCGCAGCCCCCGGAGCAGCGGTCCACGGTCCGCCGTCTCCCGCAGGACCGTGCGCACACTGTCAAACTCCCGGGCATAGAAGTCGTTCAGGATGTTCTCCAGGGCCAGCGCCTGAATGCCCAGCTTCTGGGTAAAGCTCTCCCAGAAGATCTGGCGGTTGGTGCGGCTGCCGTCGTTGCCGGTCATGGCGGACACGCCCTGCCACAGCGCGTCAATCATATCGTCCGGTTTGTAGCCCATGGGCGTTACCCGGCTCACCAGGGCCTTGAAATAGACCCGGATAAACTCATCCTGGGCAAAGGGGGCCAGGGTTCCGTCCAGGTCAAAGAGGATCGTGTCCAGCATGTTCTCAACTCCTTTTTGCTGAGTATAACAAAATTCCGGCCCAATGGCAAGGGAAATCTGCCGGACCCGGGGGCCCGGTCCTTTACCCCTGTGCCAGAAGGGCCGCCACGTCCTCCTCCCGGCCCAGGAAGTGGTCCTCAATGAGATCCCAGCGCTCCTCGTCGCTGAGATCCGTGGTGAAAAAGTCCTGGAGGAGCTTCTGGCTGGCCCGGTGGCGGCGCACCACCTCCTGGAGGATGGCGTTGCTGTAGTTCCCCTCCGCCAGACGGCGGAGCTTGTAGGGATCGTTGATGCGGATAAAGATCTCCGACTTCTCCCCGCCCCGGAGCTCGTAGGAGGCCAGCTCCAGGATCTCTATCAGCTTGAGAATGGGGAGAATGGAGATGGCGTCCGTCTGTCCAATGGGGACAAAGGCCTGGTAGCGGTCCTCATAGTTGGGGGTGCACTGGTGGAGCAGGCGCAGCAGGTAGTCCTTCATCAGCGTGCCGCGGATGATGTACTCATGGCCCCCCTCGCCGGGCTTGCTGCGCAGCTGGAGGATCTTGACCAGCCGGCGGGAGGTGGTGTATTTGGCCTTCTCGCTGGCGGTCAGGGTGAACATGTCCAGCAGCAGGGCGGTCTGGGTCTGGCTCAGCTCCCGGCCTGGCCGGAGGGCGTTGAGGCTGTCCCGGAAGGACTTCTCGTCAAAGCTCTTTTTCTCCGCCTGCTCAAAGCCGTCCAGCACGGTCTGGATGTTCTCCAGGAGCCCCGTGACCAGCTCCACGATCTCCTGGAAGGGCCCGTGGTAGTTGACCGCGGCCCGGATGCGGGGGGAGAGGCGGCTGTCGGAGCCGCCCTTCAGGATGCCCTCCTGGAAGAAGCGGAATTTGAAGGCGGCAAAGGTCTGATCGGCAAACCGGCTCTGCCACAGATCCCCGATCCGCACCCGATAGATGGACCCCACGTTATGTACCCGGGTGTCGGACGCGCCCTGCCGCCGGCTGGAGATGACCCGGTCCGGCACCGTGCCCATGGGCTGGGCATAGTCCCCGAACTGCCTGAGAAACTCCTTTTCCAGGGCCGGAGGGACGTTGACATAGTTGGTGGTCAGCATGGCCTTGGGCCGGACGATGAGCACCGGGAAGCCGTATTTGTACTTCAGGTCCTTGGCCAGCATCAGCAGGCCGTTTTTCACCTTGTTGTCCAGGTCCTGCTCCTTGAAGAGGTAGGCGAAGGACTCGGAGGACACCAGCAGATTCCGGTGCCTGCGCACGTCGTAGACGTCGCACAGCTTTTTCAGCATCCCCTTGAGCTGATACTGCTTGGTCTCGCTCATGCTGCTCAGGGCCCGGGCATAGCGGATGTCCCCTTGGTAGAAGTCCATGTGGGCCACGCCCACCAGGGTCTGGTCACGGGCAGCGCGGCCGATCTCCTGGACATAGTCCGCCAGGGACCCGGAGGGGGCAAAGTGGATGATGTGCTGAATGTCGCTGACATCCACCCCCATGCCGAAGGCCTTGGTGCACACCAGGCCCAGGGCCCGGCCGCAGCGGTAGTCCGCCTCGGCCATTCTCCGCTCCGTGTCGCTGATCCGGTCCCCGGAGTAGTAGCGGCGGACCCAGCTCTTGGTCTGGGCGGGCAGGGCGGCGTATACCGCGTCCACGTGGGGCTTGAAGGGGCAGTAAACCAGAAACCGCTGCCGCTTGGCCACATAGGTCTGGATCCGGCGGACAATGGCCTCGATCTTGAGCTCCTCGGAGGTCCGCTCCTGGTCCGCCCGCTCCCGGAGGTTGATATCGAAGAGGATGTTCTCCCGCTTCACGCAGCCCAGATGGAGCACCGGGTGGTGGAGGCCCAGCTCGGAGATGGTCTCGTTGACCACGTCGTCCGCGCCGGTGTACACCGCCGTGGCGGTGAGGCACAGAACGGGGAAGCAGCGGCCCTCCCGCTTGGCGGAGCGGAGGAAGTCCCCCAAAAACCAGTAGTCCGGCCGGAAGTCCCTGCCCCAGGTGGTGACGGTGTGGGCCTCGTCGATGACCATCAGGCCCACCGGCCGGTCCCCGATGATGGGGCGGAGGCCGGTAGCCAGCAGCAGCTCCGGGGCCAGGTACAGGATGGACTTCTCTCCGGCGCGGATCTGCTCGATGCGGTGCTGCCGCTCCTCAAAGGTGAGCTTGGAGTCCAGGTAGGTGGCGCAGGTGACGCCCCGCTCCGACTCCAGCTGGGCCACCTGATCGTGCATCAGGGCGATCAGGGGCGTGACCACGATGGTGACCAGAGCGTACTTCTCCGCCAGATACAGGGCGGGCAGCTGGAAGAGCAGAGACTTGCCCGCGCCGGTGGGGGCGGTGATGAAGATATCCCGGAAGCTGGTTTCCCCCTCCATAGCCTGCTCGCACTGGTCCACAATCTCCCCGATGAGGGAGCCCTGGGACACGGGGACGGTCTCCTTGGAGAGACTGGGGTTGTCGTAGAACTGGAGCTCCCGGAAGTCCGCCGGTGCGCCCCAGTGCTCCCGCAGCAGGGGGAGGAACTGGCCGGGGGCATAGTCCATGTCCGGGGCCAGGGTGTCGGTGAGGCTGCGGGAGAAGGGCACGCCCAGGGCGGACAGGGCGCGGCACAGGCCGTCGGCGGCGTGCGCCTGATTGCGGTCAATGGACAGCTCCACGCCCCGGCCGCCGCCGTTCATCAGCTCCAGACGGAAGAGAAGGTCCTCCGCGGACCCCGTCAGCAGCGGCTCCCCCGCCGGCTCCTCCTGGCCCGGGGCCTCAGCTTCCGGGAAGAGGCTCCGCCAGAGGAAGGGCTGGTCCTGGTGGATATTCCGGGGGGTGAGAAGGGCCCGCTCCCCGTCCAGAATCACCGCGTCGCAGTAGTACTGCGGGACGATGGGGTCCGCCGGGCCCTTGTCGGACTGCATCCCGTCAAAGAGGTCCACCGCCGCCCCGTGGGTCAGACAGTTGGGGACATTCAGGTCAAAGAGATCGTTGTTCACCACCACGATCTCCCCGTCGTAGAGCAGGGTCAGATCATTGGCCGCTGCATTCAGGGCGATCAGCTCCTCATAGAACCCCACCACGCTGCCCTGAGCCTGGGAGAGGGCGCGGGCCAGGGCCCGCCGGTTCTCCTCCAGGGCCGCCAGATCCAGGGCCCCGTTGGAGAGGAGGCTGTCACAGGGCAGGAGGCTGCTGGGGTGGCCGATCAGGTACCGGAGCTGTTCGGGCAGAAGGCCGCGAAAGAAAAACGCCGTATGGGCGGCAGCGGAGGAGAGAAGCTCCTCCACCCGCCGCTGGAAATAGGTCTGAAATGACTGCATAAAACTTTCCCCTTCCCGCGCTTTCGCGCAACTACCATTTAGAACCTGACGGATGTGTCTCCCCGGACCTTCTTCCGCTCCAGGCTGTCCGGGGTGAGGGTGTCGGAGTATATGCCGTCCACGCCGCTCTCCAGCAGGGCGCGGGCTTTTTCCTTGTCGTTGACCGTGTGCACGTAGATGCGGACGCCGTACTCCCGGGCGATGTCCCCATAGGCGCTTTTGTACAGGCTGCTCTCCATGGTGATGCCCTCAATGCCCCACTGGGCGCAGAAGGCGGCCCGATCCCGCAGGGCGCTCTCCGTGCGGTTGAAGTCGTCCTGGTAGAGGGTGTAGATATAGTGGGGGAAGCGGTAGATGTTGTTCAGGGCGGAGAGCATGTTGGTGTTGTAGATCTGCACCGCAATGCGGTCAAAGAGATAGGTGAGGCCCAGCTCCCGGGCGTCGGCCAGCATGGCGTCAAACTGTATGGTGAACACGTCCGAGTCCGTGAACTTGGTGTCCGTGATGATGCAGATATCCGGATACTCCTCCATGAGCAGCAGCAGGTCCCGGAAGGACAGAGGGGTGTACCTGCCCATAATAGGGGAGGAGACGAATTTCTCCCGGGTGGGGATTCTGGCCCAGCTGATGCCCTCCTGCCAGTCGGCGTGCCACCAGTCGTGGCGCAGCACCACCTGGCAGTCCCGGGTCAGGCGCAGATCCGCCTCGAACACCCGCACCCCCGCCTCGTACTGGGTCAGAAAGCCCTCCAGGCAGTTGAGGGTGTTCAGGTTCCCCACCGCTCCCATGCCGTGGGCGATTACCGTGGTGCCGGAGAGGATGTCCGGGGCGGACAGCGCGCCCTCCGGGGGCTGCTTCTCCTCCACCGGCTCGGGCTCCCCGGCGGGTTCATCAGGGGCCTCCTCTTCCTCGGCGGCGGGGATCCGGGCGGAGAGGCGGAGGGGCGCCCGTCCCTCGAGGGCCCCGGCGGGCCCCGCGGCGGCGGCCGGCGCGGGAAGGGCCAGCGTCAAAAACATGCAGAAAATGAGCAGCGCGGCCTTGGATGCCTGTGACATGGGATACCTCCTGTGGACAAACAATACTTTCTTTAATTTTACCCCGTAAACAGGCAAAAGTCCACCCCTTTTTTTGGCAGAAGACGACAGAAGGCCAAATCGCGGGGCGCGGCCGCGCCGGAATGGCGCCGCTCCTTTGCCGGGAAAAGGGGCTTTTTGCGGAAAAATCCCCCCGCCCCGGGCAGCGCCCGGGTCAGGGGGATTCGATCCTTATTTACGCCGCGCCGCCGCTTCAGGGGCGCGGGGGATGTTAAGCAGGTCCTTACAGCAGATGGATCTGGCCCAGCACGGGCACTTCCTTCTCCACGCCCTGGATGGCGTTGATAATGCCGATGAACCAGCACACGGCGCAAAACACGCCGCCCACGGCTCCGATGATCCAGCCGAAGAGGGGCACCCGGGCCACAAAGCCGATGACCGTGCCCGCCACCCAGATCACCAGGGACTGGTTGAGGTGGAACCGGCTGGACTCCCGGTCCCCGGCCACCAGGGCGATAATCAGTCCCACCCAGGTGAGGTAGGCAACGATGTCAGTGGTCTGTTTGCTCATAGTCTCTCCCTCCTTTCCCTCAGTTCTGGCGCAGGGAGATATCCCCGCTGATGCTGGTGATGCGGAAGCTGCGGCCGCCGCCGTCCAGATACATGGCCTCGCCGGACCGGGCCCCCACCGGGCCCACCAGATCGAACTCCGTGTCCAGATCGCCGCTGACCGTGCTGAACTGGAGGGCAAATCCCTCCCCGGCGGGCAGGTACAGCCGGCAGTCCCCGGACTTGGTGGAGATCTCCAGCTTGTCGGGCAGAATCTGGGTGCGCACCTTGGCGTCCCCGCTGGCGCTGGAGCACCGGATCTCCCGGACGCTGCCCTGCACCTCCACGTCGCCGCTGGCCGTGGCGGCCCGCACCGCGCCGAAGCTGCCGGAGAGCTCCACGTCCCCGCTGGCGGTCTCCGCCTGGATGGAGCCGATCTCCCCGCCCGCGTCCAGGTCTCCGCTGGCGGACTTGAAGCACACCTCCCCGCACCGGGCCTCCCGGAACCGCACGTCCCCGCTGGCGGCCTTCACCGCCAGCCGGCCGGCCTCCAGGCCGTCGTCCAGCTCCAGATCGCCGTTGACCGTGGAGAGCTGGATGAACTCCCAGTACCGCCGGGGCAGGGTCAGCTCCACGTCCGCCGCCGCCAGTCCCCGCAGGAAGAAGAAGGCGCTGCTGGCGGTGTTGCCCTGGCGGATGGAGAGCACGCCCTCCTCGCTCATGCGCACCTCCAGGTGGTCCACGTCCCCGTCCAGAATCACGTCCCCCTGGGGATCGTCGGAGAGATGGACCGTCACGTCGCCGTTGACCACCTGCACGTCCACGCCCTTCACCTCCTGGGAGGGCAGGGTGGTGCCGGTGACCCGGCGGCTGGCGGCGCGGCCGGAATTGGAGCCGCAGAAGAAGCCCCGCTCCTTGTCGTAGCCGACGGCAAAGGACCAGCCCGCCTTCTCCCCATCCTGGGACGCCGTCTCCCCGCCGCTCTCCGTATCCCGGGGCGGCGTCTCCTCATAGCCCTCCTTGTCCACCTGGACGCAGATCCTGCCCTGGACGCCGTTGGGGTACTTCTCCCGGATCCGCTCCGCCACATTGCGGACAATGATGCCGGCCTGATCCACCGCGTCCCTGGTCTGGCTGACGGTCTCCCGGACCACGTCCTCCAGCCCCCGCAGCAGCTCGTTGGTGAACTCCCTCACAGAGCCCTCCCGGCCCGGCAGCGCCTCCTCCGGGCCCAGGCCGGCCAGGTAGGCCAGCAGCTCGTCCACATTGCCCAGATCCTCCAGGGCCCGGGTATAGGCCTCCTCCTCCGGCACGCCGGAGGCTGCCAGATCCTGCCAGCGGCTGTACAGATTGTCGCTGAGCTCCTCGATAAGCTCCACCTTGGCGGTGGTCTCCTCCGCCTGGGCCAGACGGCCGGTGACAGCGATAATGAACCTTGTCTTCATTTTGTCCATGACGTTTACTCCTCCAAAGAAATCAGGGCGTCCAGCAGGGCCCTTGTGTTCTGCCACTCCCGGCAGTTCTCCTCCCATTGACGGCGGCCCTCCTCAGTGATGGCGTAGTACCGCCGCCGGGCCCCGGGGCCCTCCTCCCCCCAGTAGGAGGTGATCAGGCCGCCGCTCTCCAGGCGTTTGAAGGCGGTGTAGAGGGTGGCCTCCTTGAAGCCGTACTGCCCCCCCGTCCTCTGCTGGATGGTTTTGTTGATCTCGTAGCCGTAGTTATCCCCCCGCATGAGCTGGGTGAGGATGATGGTATCCGTGTGCCCCCGCAGGGTGTCCGATGAAATGGACAATCCAAACACTCCTTTCCAGCGGCTTGTCTGAGCCGCGTTTGTGTGGTGGGATAATCATAGCAGGATATACATCGTCTGTCAAGGTATTTCTCGAAGAAAAGTATTAAGATTTTATGAAGACGGGTTCTGCCTGTCCAGGGACAGGACGGTAAGCCGCTCTCCTGCCACGGTGAAGCGGACCTCCAGTCCCGCGAAGGCCATGCCGTACACCCGGTCCGGGTCCCCCTGGTAGGCGGGCCGGGGGTCCTCCGCCAGCACCCCCAGCAGGGCGGCCCGCTTCTCCACCGGCGCCCGCTCCAGCAGGTCCGGCGGGCAGTCCACCTCCAGCCGCCGCCGGGCCACCTGATCCACAAAGCCCCCGCGGGCCTCCGGGTGGGCGTCGGCGTAGGGGACATAGGGCTTGATATCATAGATGGGCGTGCCGTCCATGAGATCCGCGCCGGACACGTGGAGCACCGGCCCCAGGGCCTTGTCCAGCTCCACGCCCTCCAGGCGCACGCAGGACAGGCCCAGGGCGTTGGGCCGGAAGGGGGACCGGGTGGCGAACACCCCCAGCCGCCGGTTGCCCCCCAGCCGGGGCGGCCGGACCGTGGGGGACCAGCCCTCCCGCAGGGCCTGGGAGAACTGCCAGATGAGCCAGATATGGGAGAAGTCCTCCAGCCCCCGCACCGCCTCAGGGCTGCGGCAGGCCGGCTCAAAGATCACCCGGGCCCGCAGCTCCGCTACCAGCCCGCTCTGGCGGGGAATGCCGAACTTGGTGGGGAAATCGCTGCGGATGCGGGCGACGGCCCGGATGGTGTGCTGGTCAGACATGGAACGCCTCCTTTTTAGAACCTGTATTCATAGCCGGGGAATGCTGGATGGGCGAGGATTTTTCCTGCCAGACAAGGAGATTTTCCGCAGCAATCCTGACGGATTGCAAGGGAAATCGACGCAGTATGACGGGAAAAAGACCGGACAGACAGTGTTCAACGGTTGTGAATAGAGGTTCTTAGTAATACGCGGTCAGCAGGTCCACCACCGTGCCGTAGCTCTGGATGCCGTCGGTCTGGCCGTAGGACTTCAGGGCGCTGTCGTAGACCGCCTTGCTCACCTTGGCGGTGAGGCCCTCGAACTGGTCCCAGTAGGCGCTGTGGTAGCGCAGGTCCGCCCGCACCGTCTCCGGCAGGTCCCCGCATGTCCGCTCCCACCGGGCCGGATCCGCCCGGTAGAGGGCGTTGGACAGGTGGATGTACCCCATAAGA
>Ga0137306_100852_pt1 | contig 36648 bp, 52 predicted proteins | sample Inofroosms_March_FD_97187 | JGI IMG/M metagenome (GOLD analysis project Ga0137306, IMG submission 97187) | Mouse cecal microbial communities from Vienna, Austria - N-Acetylneuraminic and N-Acetylglucosamine D2O microcosms_March | ecosystem: Host-associated > Mammals > Digestive system > Large...
TCCAAAATCAGATAAGTTGTAGAATGATAGGTTGTGGATTTCTCCACCTTAATACTTTTACCTACTCCTTGCTAAAGGGAGTATTCTGATTAGACCGCACCGCCAATAAATCGGCGGTTTACGGACGCACCATCTTTTCTTTTATGTAGGGATTGCCCGTTGCCAGTGCTTTAATATAAGCAACTATTTGTTATTAAATATCAATAAAATAATCTAAAATCATACTTTAAAAAATATAAAAAAGCATTGACGTACCGTCATTCAGGAGTTGTTATAAATATACATTAAGAAAACAATTAAAACATTAAAGAACAAAGAAAGGATGTCTTAAATGAAAGTTTTTGGTTATAGCGTAACAGGAAGTAAAAGAGCAGTATTAGATGTCATGAACATAAATGACAAGGGATATGAACTTAACTTTGAAAGTTTCAATACTGGTGATATATACTGGGCTGAAAATGGTGAAGGTTTTCGAGTATCCGTAATCCATGAGAAAAGAAAGATTATTCTCAAAGAAGAAGATCAGGCTAATATATCTTATGAAGAATTATATGATATAAATTGATTCAGACAAAACCGAAAAAGGAAGTTGAGCATGAAGAAAATAATAGATGGAAAAGAAACAAGAGAACTAAATCTGATTGCCAATAAGGGCGGTTCCGGTTCCGTTGGTTTCAAACTCTCAATACCGAAGCCTTGGGCAGCTGCATTAGGTGTAGAGCTAAATAACCGTACAGTCGTAGCCTCTTTCGATGGCAACAAAATTATCATATCCGGGAAAAAGGAAAAGGGCTGTTAATCACAGTCCTTTTTCCTTTTTCGATTTCCGTGTTCTTCAATTATCAAATGCTTTCCTGTTTTGGGTATCTCGTTTGGAATATACTCTATTAATTCGCTCACAGAACATCCCAAAACTTCACATATTCTGTCAATGTGTTCGACTTTTAAATTAACAGCAAACTCATGATACCATTCGTTTATAGCGTTCCGCCTTATTCCAGTTAATTCTGACAACCGCTTCTGTGTCATACGCCGTTCCACAAGAAGCTTTGATAAATGTATTCTTACCATAATGATGCCCCTTGGAAATAATATTATCATATTTCAATTTATTATACTGGAATTTAAGCATATATATTATATTATGATATTTTTGTATCATATTTCGATATTAATAGTTTTTTATTAACAACTCTTTGAATCGCGGTTTCTTTTCTTCCTGAATCAGGTTATGCATCCGTTCTACTTCTATAATATTATAATCACGATACAATTCCCGAATATAATCACAGTCATTATAAGATAAAAGAATTTTACCTTTTACCCTTCCTATTGCTTCTTTCAGTCTCACATGATCTTCGCTTCTAAATCTTTCTGTATAATACTTTTCTGTTTTATAGTATGGCGGGTCAAGATAAAACAACGCCTCATTGTTATCATACGTTTTTAGAATACGCTCAAAGTCCTGATTTTCAATAATGACAGTGTTAAGTCTTTTAGCTACTTCCTCAATATAACTGACAACATTTTGCATATTTTTCGGGCGGACACCAAATGAATGTAAATCTGCACCAAAGCTTTCTTTAACCAATATATAAAATCTTGCTGCTCTCTGCAGATCTGTCAGTCCCCGTGTCTCTATTTGATCTTTTGCATCAAAAAACTGTTCTCTCGACATGAGTGTGTATTCAAGTTCTTTGCAAAGTGCTTCTGGATGGTATTTGGTACAGCGGAACAAATTCACGAGTTCTCCGTTTACATCATTGTAAACTTCTAAACTGGCATGTTTTTCTCTTGAGAATAATACCCATCCAGCACCACCAAACACTTCTATATAGGCTATAAGATCCTTGATCTGGAAATATGCCCAGTATTTTCTTTCTAAGCAGCTTTTTCCCACCAATCCAACTAAGAAAACTATTCATAACAATCTCTCCTCTTTAAATAATGATGTGGGGCACCATTAAAATAAAGAATACCGCACTGCTAAATTATTTAATAACAGATTATTTTGAAACATCTTCATTTTTATCTGTTACTGTCTCAATTTCCTTTTTTATCCGTCTTACAACCGGCATTAGAAACGGCGGCAACTCGATACCAATATCAACAAGGTTTTCCAAAATGCTTATAATCTCATTGACCACAATCCACACTGCAACCAATGTCGCCACAATAAATGGAACCTGAATGTTAAATCCCATTGTCTGTGTCGCATACTTGATAAGCACGTCCAACATAGCCCCAACTATCACTAGAAGCCACATACACACTTTTTTGACAATGCCACGCATACCCTTGTAACTGTTTATCTGCTCCTGCCTGTATTTGGATGCTATCAGCCCAGTTATGTAGTCAATAATGTTGCATCCCACCATGATGAATACTGGGATTGCGAGAATCCCCAGAAAGTCCATGATTGTCGATACTGCTACCGCTAACCATGCCTGCGGTTTATCCGCATTTTTTATTCCCATCATACAACCTGCCCCCTAACATACTTTTTTCCACACAGCCCGCGTAATCTTTCCCACAATGCCATCTGCTGCAAGTCCCAGCCTGTGCTGTGCTTCACGGATTCCTGCATCTGACTTTTTCCCAATAATTCCATCTATTTCTTCTCTCTTCATCAACCCGAACCGCCATAAATACCACTGTACCCACATAGCATCATTCCCTGTTTTTCCGACTTTCACATTAGCTTCCGGCTCTACAAACGGATTATAGTCTACACTTATATCAGCACTGTTTTTGCCTGCAACATCAAAATAAGCATAATCCAAATCAATATACTGCGAGCTTACTCCGTAATCCTTTCCTGCCGCCTTGCTGCTATACTGCCATATATAGGGCTTTCCATCTCTGCCCTTGTATGCTTCTGATCCCATCTCCTTACCATAGCGCGCATACCACAATGGATATTTAGCGACCAGCTCCGATGTAAACTTAGATTGTATGTAATCCTGATTGGCATATATGCCTGCCTCGCAGCCGTAATCTGCCATAGTCTGGCAGAAAGTGTCTACCAGATCTGACCGGCGTGCAGCCGTCATGGCACCTGCTTTCTTGTCGCTGTCATATTCCCAGTCTGCCCAGACACCACACGTAATTTTATCTTTATATGGTTTTATTACCTGCTCAAATTTATCTGCATTTTTCTTTGCGCCAGCATTTTCTGAAGCGTAGAGAAACCAGTAAACGCCTACTGCAAGTCCTGCCATAAGAGCGGCATTGATATAGGCTGTAAACATTGGGTCCTCTGTCTCTCCATAGCCAGCGCGAATGATTACAAATTCTACACCCATTTGTTTCATTTTGACAAAATCAACACTTCCCTGCCATTTGCTTATATCTGTTCCTTTTATTACTAAAATATCAACAACTTTCATTTGTTAACCTCCTGTGATAATTCTGAACTTAACATACTTTTGACTTCATTTTTCCATTTTGACGGTACTTCTTCCAATGTCATAAGCCCTGCTTTAATACGTTTGTAATAGATTTTTGCCATATTGTTCACCTCCCCTATATCATGCTGCCAATTTCGGCAACTGCATCTTCAATATCGCTTATATTTTCCGCAAGTTCCATCATCGCCGCTGACAGTTCGGCATTGGTTGGAATTGCGGCTGCTTCTTTTCTTTTTTGTTCCATTGCTTCCAGTTCTTCAAGTGTTGGCTCGTATGGTTCAAAATCTGGTACCCCGGGTTCCGGTATTGTTTCTGGCAGTATGTAGATGCTGCCATCATTACTAAATTGTACGCTGCCTTCAGTTTTGTGATATACGGTTGTATACCCACTATAGTCCCAATTATCCTCTTGGTCGGAACGGGACAGGGTAAATCCATTCGTCAGAAGCGGAAAATCCCCTTTTAACTGCACCACATTATCGGATATGGTTTTAAATTCTACAGGATAGATTGTCCTATCCCCTATGTAATTCATATTTAACATTCTTAATTTCCTTTCTTTTTTGATTGTTAACGGGTTACAGGTTTGTCCACTAAATAGCAATTTAACTATAACAGAGTATTCATTTACATATGCAGACGGATTTTCCGACTGCGACGAATGGTGGACGACCAAGGCGTACAAATGTGGGCATATTGTATTCGTAAGAATAAACTGCAAATGTAGCAGAGATATATCAGGAGTAGAAACAATGTTATACATAAAATCTGCTGTACATAATCTTTTTGAAACGTGTAATAATGGGACTTTTATTGTAATGCGTGATCACATTGAAATATCACCAGGAGCAATTATTAGCGCAGGAAGTTGGATACGTGGGTACGTTATAACCTTAATTTAAATTACACAATATATATCATGGATTCTACTATAATCCTAGATCCAATATCCCGTGACTCTAGGTATATATTGAATACATTTTTGGTAAATAAACAGTCTCTAATTCCAACATCACCATTTGTATTTATGATTAACACCTTATAATACTGGTTTTCTCTTATTTGCGGTAATCCAGATATTATTGTACGCCATCCAGTTGTATCATTTGTAATAGTAGCATCAATGCTAACTCTGCAAAATTTACCGTATGCAACAATATTTAATGTCCTCGGCTCTATATAAGATGCACTATATGTGCATGATACTCTATCTGTTAAATTGCTATTTATCTGGTTAACCATCGCCTTAACAGCAGTCGCCCCAGCGACGTTGGCGGAGTTAGTGTTGGCATTTATTTGCTCCGCAGTTGTCAATACTTTTGACACTGGCACTGCGCTAACATCTGATGCGCTCGTTGGTACAGTAATATTTGCCGTAACATTGCCCGTCTGATTAGCACTAAATGTTTTTATATTTGTTCCGTTTTTCTGTATTGTTAATGTGCCGTTTCCTACGCTCGGAATGGCTACAGATTTAGCAGTGCTGCCGTCGTAACTGCCTGTTACAGCCCCTGTAAAAGTAAGGGCTTTTGGATTTTTTAATGAAATCGGGGCATCAATCAAATCCGAATACCTTCCAGAAAACGCAATGTCTTTCAAGTCGGTAAAAAACTTCATTATCTTTCCCATAATTATGTTCGACTTTTCACCGCTTTTTATGTTGGCTCTTTCCTTCGCTTCTTCAAATTCGACTGTTGATTCGGATATATCTGCATCGATAATTCCTTTTGCAACCATCTGCCAGTAATCATCTGCTAGTGCGTGTGCCGGAGGCGGATTCCCCACAGTAACCTGTTTTGCCACATAGGAACTGTTTCTGTACAATACTATGTCAGGATTCTCATATGTCCTGCCTGCATCATACTCTCCCCTGAAAATCGGCAGTACCCTTCCTGACGGTTCCATTTCTACTGCTTCGTTTGCCATTATACTTTTAACCCCCATTCCAACTGCCCTGTTACTGGATTCACCAGAAATTTAAACCGTGATGGTGTGTGATACAGCTTCCCATCTTCTGGATTCACCCAAAACTTAGGCACATCTTTATTTATATTGTCCATTGCTGCATTCAGAGACTTCATGGCATCTTCACCTGCCTGCTTTGTCTTTTGATAATAATTCTCAGATAATGCTGCGTTCATATGTGACTGCCTGCAGTAAAATTCACTGTTATCAGTTGCATCTTCCTGCCTGACTTCTCCACCGGTTCCGACCGCATAAGATCTTGCCATATCTGCTGACTCTGAAGCACTTTCTGACATATATGCCGATACTGAGGCGCTGGATGCTGCCGCCTGTTCGCTCTCCTTTGATTTCTGCTCGCTGGATGCTGCTGCCTGCTCGCTCTCCTTTGATTTCTGCTCACTGGATGCTGCTGCCTGCTCGCTCTCCTTTGATTTCTGCTCGCTGGATGCTGCTGCCTGTTCACTTTCCTTCGATTTTTCCTCGCTGGCTTTTGCCGCCTGCTCGCTTTCCTTCGATTTTTTCTCGCTGTTCTCTGCTGCTTCTGCACTTGCTGCTGCCTTTGCAGACTCCACACGGATATCCGCCAGATAATCAGGTCTCAGATGCTGTTCGCCGATACTTCCATTCTTAATTTCTGCGGTAATCTTTCCATCCGGCTGGACTATAAAGACGATCGTATCTGATCCCAGAAATTCATACTGCGTTATGAGTGCCGACAGATCTACATACTGTTTTGTCCCATCGTCCAGCGTTATTACAAGCTGCTGTGTCTGGTAATCATAAGCAAAATTAACCATCAGTTTTTCAAGCATGGTATCTATAAGCTCAAAGGTTCCATTGTAATATGTTATCCGGAAAACGCCTGTTTTCCGGTCAAACGTTATTTTCTTTACAAGGCTCTGGGCTTCTGTCTTGTCAAACTTTGTTGTGTCAAGCACAAGAATCCGGTTATCAACTTCATCAACGCCTGCTTCAATGTTATTCAGGTTATCTTCGTCTATAGGGGATTCATCACTTGGTTCATCATGCCACCATGTACGGCTGTATGCTTTCTGCATTGCCATCATCCAGACCTCCTTCCTATGATATTCCCGGTTTTCCAAGCTCCTTTATCTGTCCGCTCAGCTGCACTATCCATCCGTTTATCTTGTCAATCGAATCATTTATGTTCTTTATATGGGTATTGATATTTCTTATTGCTGTATTTGCTGTATCTGCTGCGGTCTGTGCTTTCACTGCTGCCCCTGCCGCATCTGATATCGCCTTCTGCGCCAGCTTATAAGCCTCCGAATCAGATACTGCACTATTGAACTGTTCTACTGCATCGCCTTTTATTTTAAACGCTGTAATGCTGTTACAAACCAGATTTCCCTTGCTGTCTACAGACCAGTTGTCTGCTTTAATATTTACATCCAGCGCGGACAGGTTTATCGTTCCGCCTGAAAGCAGGCTGATAACTTCTTCTGCTGTAAGGGATATATTATCCGCTTTTATCTTAAATTCTGTGCCGTCTTCCGGGTCTGCCCTCAGTTCTACTTTTGCAAGATTCCCGTTTGCATCCACTTTCAGAACGATCTCGCCGGCAAGTGCACTTATGGATGTCCTGATTTCCTCCTCTTCCCCGGCTGCCCTTTCAATCTCTGCTGCCAGTCCTTCGGCTGTCAGTGCCAGGCTGGTGCTTAATTTCTCCTCTTCCCCGGCTGCCCTTTCAATCTCTGCTGCCAGTCCTTCGGCTGTCAGTGTCAGGCTGGTGTTTAATTTCTCCTCTTCCCCGGCTGCCCTTTCAATCTCTGCTGCCAGTCCTTCGGCTGTCAGTGTCAGGCTGGTGCTTAATTTCTCCTCTTTCCCGGTTGCCCTTGTTCTTTCAGCTGCTATGTCTGCCTGTAATCCTTTTGCGGTTTCTGCAATCGTAAAAGATAAACCTGCCTCAATGTCAAGCATCTCTCTGCGGTTCTCCTCAACAGTCCGCGTTATAATGTTTGTTTTACCCTTTAGCTGGATAATAGCCCTGTGGGTGGAATTTACATCTTTACTCTGGTATTCCTGTCCCTTTGCCGCAAAGTTGTCCCGCAGTGCCTGTATTCCTGTCAATGTGCGCTCTAAAACATAGCTCTCTACAAGCTTGTTCTGAGTTGATATTCTTACGGGATCACCCACCTCAAAGCAGGGATTTCCTTTTACCTCCGCCGAGAACGGTCTGTAAACAAGCTTTGTTATCACTTTAAAAATATTTCTGGCTATCTGCTCTAACTCGTCACTGCTTTTTCCATAAACAAGGAAATTATCTTCAATGATATATGCATTAGCACCTGCTTCATTAATAATTATCCCAATGTCGTTTTCTTCCTGCCGTATCTGCAGTTTATCAATTGTTTTGACAAGGTAATCTTCGTACTTGTCACTAATATAACTTTTCTTTGCGCCTGCCGGGAATGTCTTTGGCGTTTTAGGAAAAAGCTGTTTTGAAGGGTGCAGATCCTTCCGCGGATAGAGCCCCTGTATATTCCTTTCCAGCGTAATGTAATGAAATTTACCGTCACGCCCGATGTGTCCAAAACATCCATTCAGCTCACAAATACTCCGGATAACAGTCCCTCCACTGAGTTCCTCCGGGCTGATTGTCTTTGCAATGCGCATTGTATCGTTTACAAGCCCTTCCGCTGGAAGAACCTGGTCCAGACCAAAGAGAGACATAAAACTGTTTCTGAACATCTCCATTGTTAATAATGTATCACTGGATGGAAATACTGTATTATACCAGGCTGACACATCCTTTTTTATGATACCGTACAGTGCATCGTATGCGGTTATATCTCTCCAACGCCTGTCCGCTGTTACCGTATCCTTCACTACCTTGTATCTGCCAATGGTAAAAGGAACATCCGTGTGACCGTTCAATACCATTTTGACAGTGATCCACTTATTGTTCATAGGAGCTACAATATTCGCAACTTTAAATTTCAGGATGCTGGCTTCACAGGCACCAAAACGCAGTTCCTTCGAGGAACACAGGCTTTCTTCCAGTGTAATCTCCTGATTGAATAAATCAACATTGGTGATCAATGTATCCTCATATTCAATTGTCACCTGCTTGCTGGTACTGTCCTCTGCAAACAGATTTGCATACTGGTAATTGATCATGTTCTATCTCCTAATATTCAATCAGTTCGATTGTAAAACTGTTGTAATTGATATCCAAAGCAGCTTCATTCACTGTATTTATGGAATATGTCGTATCCGTCAGATACATCATCCCTGTCGTATACTCTAAATCTTCATCATTCCAGTAAGTGACCATCAGCTTTCTCTGCTTTTTGTCATTGACATCAAGAGTCGCAAGCCCGATCACTGCATCAAATGCTCTTCTCTCCTTTAAATTCATTTCCCGTATCGTTAAAGTAAGCTTTGTCTTGAAATTTTCACTCGTTTCACGGTGCAGTAATACATTGGCATCTCTGTATGCAGCCACTTCAACCCGCTGGTTCGGAACAGATTCCCATCCATCTGCCATGATAAAAGAGTTTGGAAGTATAACATCCCCAAATTTTATCAGCCATCCATTAAACATATTCCCCCCTCCTAAAAGTCAAATGATAGTCTGCCTGTTTCAAACTGTTCCTGATTGTATGAATTGACAGTCTCTGACACTACCTTTCCATCAAGTACTACCTGATTTTTAATGGTGATCTCACCACACATTCCTCCGCTTTCCGCCATAGCCTGCTTAAATGCCTTTACCATAGTCGGGAGTGGCGTTTCAATATTCGTCTGTCCCTTTGGCTGGTCTCCAAGGATTGCCATAAATGGATTCCCTCCACGAATCACTGCACTGTCTGCCAGCGCCGGAATCCTGCCTAATGAAACATTTGGAAGCAGATCAACACCGCCCCAGTCCACCTCTATAATATTCGCAGCCCATGAAACCACCCTGTTGAATCCGCTTATGATGCCGTTAATACCATCTACGAGCCAGTTTAAAGCCCCTTCGACCGAACCGATCACGGCATTCATCGCGCCTGCAATACCTCTCTTAATCCCAGTCCACAGACTTTCAAAAAATCCTCCGACCGCATCACATGCAGTCTCAAAAGCTTCCTGAACAGGAGTAATAATGTTTTCATCAAACCATCCTGATACAACGCCCCATACGGTTTTTATATCCTCCCAGAGATTCGAGAAAAACTCTGACACATTTTCCCATACACCCTGAAAGAAATCTGTAACAGGTACCACGACTTTTTCATTAAACCATTCTGCTGCCAACTCCCATACAACAACGATATCTTCCCACAGGCTTGTAAAGAATCCTGACACGCTTTCCCATACACCTTGAAAGAAATCCACGATTGGCGTTATAACATTTGTATTGAACCATTCAGATGCTACTTTCCAAACTGCCTGTATGATGATCCATAAGCCTTCAAATATCTGCTTCACTCTCTTCCATAAGCCTTGGAAGAAATTAACTACAGGCTCTATCACATTCGAACTAAACCATCCTGCTGCTGCCGACCATATACCAACGATGTCATTCCACAGCCCGCTGAAGAATCCTGATACCGAATCCCACACGCCTTTGAAAAATTCTATAACTGGCTGAATCACATTTTCATGAATCCACTCTGCCACGCCTGAAAACCATGGGCATATTGCGTCCCAATTATCGTGAATGACAACAACGATTGTCGCAACTGCCGCCACAACTGCTGCCACAATTCCAGCAACCAGTGCCGGCGCGCCAAGGATGATTGCGCCAATGGCTGCCAGTGCGGTACCGGCTACCATTGCAATCTCCTTTATCCAGCTGAATCCTTCCATTAACATTCCAACAAAGTTTGTGACCGCAAGAATCACTCCGCCGACAATTGAGACGATTCCTGATGCCGTTGCTGCCGCTGATCCGAAAATTGTCGATATTGCCTCGCCAAGGGTCATCCCTGCATTGGACATCAGTTCAAATACTCCGACTACATTTCTTCCAAACGTGACCAGCTTCATCAGAACTTTGCCAATTTGATCAATGACTGGCATCAGCTTTCTGAACATCTCAATGACTGATACGATTCCTTTTATCAGACCAAGACCAAGCATAGCCGCCTTAAACGCTATGAGCGCTTTAACAAGCTTTTCCATCCCGTCTGCAACATCTTCCGGCGAAACACTGTCCATCCAGTTTTCTACCGCATGTAAAAAACCGACAAATACATCGCTGTTTAGAAAATCCGCCAGCGCATCAGAGACTCTTCTGATAAATATAACCAGACCTTCGCCAACCGTCTCAGCAAACGGTTCCAAATGCTCCCAGAACTGCTGCATGTTCGCCCTGAGTTCTTCCCAGTCCACTTTGCTGTTAAAATCCACAAATACCTGTAACAGCTCTGGCAGTCCTTTTTCAAGCGTCCATTTTCCAAGGGGAAGCAGTACCATTGTATAAAAATCAGTTACAATCCCGGACAGTGCATCATAGACAGGTATCAGACTGCCTGTCCATTCCTCAAGCTTTTCTAACAGCGGATAGAAGTTAAGGCTGCTTGCCCACTCAACTGTATAATCAGCCGCAAGCCTTATATTATGGACGATCGCACCAATGATATCTCTTAGATTGCAGAGAATTTTGTAGCCGACATCGTTTTGTATCCATGCCTCGCGGAAATTCTCCGCCAGATGTCCGACAATCAGACCAATATCCCCTATGATATGCAGAATATCCGCCAAAATATTGACAGTCCCGGCAGAATCCCACATTCTTAGAAAGTCTTTGCCAATCTGTTTCAGGAGCTCTCCGATCTGAACAAGCGCATAGTGCCATGAATCCATGACAAAGTGACCTTCACGGTCCCACGCTTCTTTGAACGGATTGAATAAATGAGCGAGAATATCCATAAGTTTTCCAGCAGATTCTCCCAGTTCTTCGGTCTTGATCTCCGCTTCATCCATTTCTAATTCTGGCATCTGAAAATTATTTCCGGTACCGCCAGAAGCACCACTGCCACTGTTTTGACTCAGGACATTCAGATCATCAAATGATGCGAGTGCTTTTTTTGCTGCCTTGCCTGCTGCCTCAACACCTTCTGCCAAATCATCTGCACCGCCTGCCGCACCTTCCAGCTCCTGTGCCATTTTGCCCGAATCTAACGCCGGTACTGATATTCCCAGTAATTTAGTCAGTACAGCGCCAATCTGCTGTGCTATTGCAATTAGCTGTGTAAGAATCGTATTCAGGAACTTAACAATGGGCATAAATACAGTGATCAGCCCCGTTCCCATCACAGAAAGAAGCTCCTTGAACTGCTCTTTCAGGATTCTTGTCTGGTTTGCCCAGCTGTCAGATGTCTTTGCGAAATCTCCTGCTGCAAGGCTCGTCTGCTCCATGACATAGGCATATTGAAGCTGGACTTTTTCTGCCTGCCCCATCGCCTGTATACTCTTATGAATGCCGCGCTGTCTTGCAAACTCCTCAAGGTTCACCTGCGTCATTACGACGCCATATTCTTTTAAGGACTCCGTTTCCCCTGTATATATGGACTTCAACGCTGTAGCGGTTTCTTCTAAGCTCTTGTTGTAAAAACTGGACATATCCGCAGCGCGGGCTGTCAGATTAATCGCCATATTGCTTGCGGTTTCCATATTTCCAACCATGGATTTACCCATTGCCATAAAGGTAGAGCCAAGCTGTTTTGCTGACAGCTTTGAGATTCCAAATTGCGTAATTGCGGTATCAGCAAATTTTTCCATTTTGTAGGACATGGAACCAAAAGCAGTATCTACAACGTTCTGGACTTCCTGTATATCACTGGCAAGCTCTATTGCTTCTTTCCCCATCATGACTATTCCAGCAATACTCAGCCCTGCACCCAACGATTTAATCAGTTCACCCACACTGCATTTAAGATTTCCAATACTGTTTTCAAGCTTCCCTACACCTTTATGCATATGCTTTATGCCATCTAGGAAGTTATCTGTATTCAATAATGTATTGATTCGTACCGCACCGTCATATATTCCCGACATATCTCAACCTTCTGCATATTATTAAAAAAGAGCCTCACAGCAGTCTTTTCATTGACCGTCTGTTTGGCTCTTGGCTCTTTTTCATTCCTATTCTTCTTTTTCTGCTTCTTTTCCCGCATTCATAAAATTATTGAATATCTCAAGCTGTCTCTGCTGTGCCTGCTTCTCTTCCGGGGTAAGATGTGCATCTTCATCTTCCAGCCTGTACACATCCTTCACCTTCATCAGCTCTTTTTTCTCCTTCTGGCTGGCTTTGGGATTGATTTTTTTCAGTCTGATATCCATCACCCTTGTAAACGAACACTCTTCAAGGTTGGATAAAAGCCCCATAAATACAAACCAGTGCATCCTTACCGTGTTAAGATCTATGCTGTACTGCCTTTTGAATGCGCTGTATATCCTCCATTGGTCCACATCAAAATCATATGATTTTACGCTGTCTGTGTTGCTGCTATTCTGATGATGGTCATGATTAAATTCACTCATATACCATGCAAGCCCTTCCAGTGCCTCTTCTATATCGGGCTTTTCTTCTGGAAAGAGACGGCTTACTGCATAACATATTCTTTCATCTTCTGGAAATTCTTCATCGGAAAGGCACTGCATGATCTGTATACCTGTGCGGAAATCTGCATCTATCCTGTATCCATGCCATCTGTGAGGAAGTTTATGTATCATCACATTGAACATTCTGTATTCCTTCTAACTCTGTTGTCTGCGCTTCTTTTTATTCCGCCTTCTCGTCTGCCTGTTGGGACCATATTTCTCTGCTATCCTTGCCTTCCTCTCACCTGCATACTGGTTTATGATCGGAATCAGCTGGTCAAAGAAATCTGCTATTACATAGGGCGACGGCACCATACTGCCAAATACCTTCTGGCAGCATCCATCACCAAACAGTCTGTCAAACTCTGTCGTCAGCTTCTTGATATCTTCTTTAACGGACTTTACCATCTCAGATTTTTCCAAGCCTGCCTTTGATTTGATATTCTTATTGATTTCATAAAAGATGTCTAGCATCTCATAAAAATCTTCGATAAATTGTGTATTCTCTACTGGCAGGAATATTTCATCTCCTGCATCATTGACACTTATCCTAAGACCGCTTTTGATACGTATGCTGCCGTCTACTCCGGACGTTTTCTTTTCTGCCAGCTCTTCTTTGCTCTGATCACTATTCATCCTGATATGCTCCTTCCTTTACTTCTCTAATGTCGGCGCTGCCGCTTCGGTAAATGTCCCTGTTTTGACATTAAAAGTTCCCTGTATGCCGTCGCCGATGCCGCCAAGTGTCATCGAATTTTTCAGTTCGGATCCTGCATCTCCGCCTATATTATCAAACTGATACGAGCATCTTCTCTTCACTGCAGGGTAGGTTCCTTCTGCCGTAGGTGTTTCCATAACATTCAGTCTCACATAATCCGATTCCGCTGCTGTACCTACTGGAAGGAGCTTGATCTTCTCGTCCATCCACTTTTGAAGCTTTTCATTTTTAATATACTCTTTTTCAACACTGATGGATGGCGTGTACGATTTAATGGATGTCGTACCATTCGCCTGGTGGATATACTGTTTCGTATTACTCTCGGGATTAAATTCTTCTGTGAGTGATGTAATCCCGTCCCCCAGCAGAGCATATTCCGGTGTCTCCGCCGTACCGATGTTAAAAAAATGCATTAATTTTTCACGCATTTCTGCCATGTCTATCTCTCCTTTACATATTTAATGGCGATTGTCATCTCGTAAATACTGTCGTTTGTCGATGTGGCGCCCATGTAAAAAGGAGTCGTTATTGCAATCTCATTTACAAGAGCATCCTCAATTACAGGGAATTTTTCCTCTGTATTCATTCTGTCTACCCACTTAGACAGTTTTTCGCCAAAATCATTATTGGCAATCCTGTCTGCGTCTGTCTGACTCGGGAGACGCGCACGGATGGTATAATGCTCTGTATACTCCTTTCTGCCTGAAAGATATGTCTTAATATTTTGTATAGGCTCTTTGGCTAAGGAATACCCGACATCTGCTTTCTGTATATCTGTACTGATACTGCCTATATCAAATTGCTGAAGCCATTTTATAATGCTCTCTGATACTGTCATGCCTCAACCGCCCTTCTTACAGCTTCCTCTACCTTACGTCTGCCGCCATTATTCATCATTCTATCCACCCAGTGATCTCCCCTTAATGAACCGTTGTTATAGTGAAGCCTTCTGTCCGATGGTACTTTTTGTACATTTTTTCTTGACCGCCAGCCGTTTTCAGTCTTAAATCCCGCACAATGCAGTACAGGGTCCTCATAAACAATCCCTTCATACATATAGTGGGCATATGGAGCATTCCATACAATCTCGGTATTGTACTCCACATGCCCCATATCCCTCAGATTACCTTCCGAAAATGGTATATACGTGTCACACAGGCGAAGTATTTCCTCACTCGCCACGCGCTGCACCCTGCCTCTTTCCACAATGCCAAGCCGTTCCATACAACGCCTTGTATCAAGACTCAGTCGGCATCCATATACTGCTGCCATTATTTTGCCACCACCTTTATGTTCTTTAATCTCGGCATATGCCGATTATCTGACACTGCTGTCACTGTCGCCACATACTGGAATAAGCTGGACAGTTCTGACAATTTACAGTCAGTTCCGATCTCATAGTTAGAAATGCCAAGTACCAGAATATCCATCCCATTTGACGCATCCAGTGTCCAGCAGCCCTCAATTTCTGTATCCTGCATCTGCCGAAATTTATCTGGTGAGATATACTGTGCATTTCCATAATTACGCTTGAAGTCAATCGTGATACGCTCTGCCACAGACAGCTCCTGAACGTTGTGAGATGTCACCAGCTCCCTGCGGTTATGGCGCCACTGCACGCCCCTGACTACCGTTCTGTGCCATGTCTCTTCCCCGCTGTCCTTGTTTTTCCTGTAGTTGTACACCGTCATTGTGTCCCGGAACAATACGTTCATAGCGCACCTGCAAGCCCTGTACCGGACAGACCGTTCTTAATGACACATACAAGCTGTGCCTCCTTCTCCGATGCCGTCGTAATCCTGTAGCTCTCAGAGTACCCTTCGTTTGACACCGATGCAATTCCCGTTCCCATATCCGAAGCTTCCTGTGCGGCTATGTTGTTGACCAGTTCGCACATTGTCATCCTTATTGCATCAGCCGTCATGCGCTGGAAGTCTGTCGCACCATCGTCATCATAGGCTTTCATAAACGCCCTTGCCCGCATAGCGGTGTATCTGTCCATATAAACCGCTGCCTTGCTACATTCGCGGTTAAATTCTTTTTCGTCTGAAATATTGTTGAAAAGGGAGCTGTAATACTCCCAGTCTATATATGGCATGCTTACACTCCCTTTTTATCCTTGCCGCTTTTTGTCTGCTGGTTTTCATTCAATTTTGCCCGAAGCTCTGCTGCCTCCTCGCGGCTTTCTTCCAACTGTCTTTGAAGCTCTGCTGCCTCTTCGCGGCTTTCATTGAGCATTGCTTCCAGATCGCCGATTCTGTCATGCGCGTCCTTATTGGTTTTCTTTATCATTCTGATTTCTGCTTCCAGCTCTGTCACAACTGCACTTTTCTCAGTCTTTGCACCTATTCCTACTGTCCTCATGCCGTACCTCCTCTGCGCGTCTCATGCCCTGTCTAAGCTGACTTGCAGCTCATATAGATGCCTGCACGCTTATTTTTGTATACATCCACCAGCCCATATTTGCGGTATTTGATAATGTCTGCATCTGCATCAGGATTTGTTGCGGCAGATATGATGTTGCTGGCGATATGCTTGTCAAATTTAATAATGGCTGGCTTATGCAGTATCATGAAATTGATATCTGTACCGGACGCTGCTTTCTTATAGTGTCCTGCCTCCTCGCCCGGGCTCTTTCCATCCAGCAGATCAATCGCTGTGTAAAACCTCGCCTGCGGAACTACTTTCTTTACTGAAAATTTTGCAAGGATTTCTCTTGATTTCGTAGTATCGAGAGCCATGATACTATTGAGCAGCGTAGCAGTCGCATACAGCATTCTTTCCTCCTGCGGCACCTCATCCTCATCCATCTGTGTCCATGCGGTCAGAAGCGCATCAAGAAACTGCTCAGCCCCCGCAATATCCCCGGTGGACTTCGTGATCCCGTCTGTCCCCGCAATAGTCGCAAAAGTGAATGCATCAGCTTCCGGTGCAATCTTTTCATTCATCAGCGTAGCACCCGCCAGACCAAACGCAAGATTTCTCGATTCCTCATTGTCCATCACGTCCACTGAGATCTTTGTGCCACGGTCATAATTAAACTGTACTGTCTGCCATTTCAGATCTACAGCTCCTGTTGTATAGCCGCTGTTACGATCGTAATCACCAAGACCTGTCACGGCGATCTGCGGGTAGATAATTTCATTCGCCTGTGTACCTGCCCGCGACATTGCCTTGTTCGATGAAAGATCTGCTGTGACAGAGGTTCTCCTGTAAACTTCGTCAAGCAGACTGGTATAATTTTTTGCTAAAGCAATTGTATTTGGCATCTAGTTACTCTCCTTTCGTATCTGCCGGCGGCAGCCCCATGACTGCACGCATCTGCGCGTCCATATTGTCCCCGCTGCCTCCTGAAATTCCTCCAATGACATCCGCAGTACCTTTCTTTTCCGGCTCCCCGGTCTGGAACATTCCCCTGGTAACATCATCTTCTGCCATTGCCTTGACTGCTGCCGCAATATCATCCTTCTGGTTCTTGGATGCCTTTAACGTCTCGATATCCAGTAGTTTGATAATCTTTGCTGCGTCTTTTCCTTTGGCTGCATGGATACTTTCCTTGACTGCATCCATGAAGTCGCGTTCGGCAAGCTGGTCAGCAAGCTCCTTGTCTTTGTCCTCAAGCTTTTTTCTGAGCTTGTCAATGTCGCCATTGAGTTTTTCCACATCCACATCCTTAAACTTATCAAGGCTGTCTGTGAGCGTTTTGACCTTTCCCTCTGCTGCCTCAAGCTTTTTTGTCTGTACATCATAATCAGACACGGTTTTGTAGTGCTCAAGCACTTTTTTCTCAAAGTCTTTTTGTTTGTCCTCTGGAACCTCAATTCCAAATTCCTTCATGATCTCAATAATGTTTTTCATCGCCTGCTCCTTAAAATAATTTATGAATCGGTTTTTCACCGATATAGGAAAATTAGCCGTTAAATATAAAAAGAGCCATATACTTAATCTGCTTCATGATTAACTATACGGCTCTTGGGCTCTATTTTTATAATGGTTTCCGTCTTGCATTTTTTGCAATAACCGGGAAAATCGGCAATCTTGGTGCTGTCAAGATATTTCAGCATTTTAGGGAAACCACAGTTCGGACATTTATACCAGTGTTCCTGCATCCTGCCACCATCTTTTTATCTGGAAATATATGTTTGCTTACAAGTCCATTATATACGACACTTGTATGTTTTGCAATACAAAATGTTGCGATGTCGCAAAAAAAATCTTGAATATTTTTAAATTTTATGATATAAACTAATTAAGAAGCTGTTCTCGAACCCCATATCCCGCCTCTTTGTAGTCGGTTGATTGGTTCTATGGACGGCTTTTTTAGTTAGCTATCCCCTGCTTATGACTTTTATTACGCCATCATTTTTTACAAATACTACTTTTTCCAAAAAACCAACTCTTGGTGATCTATACAGGTCCTCAACCTGCCTTTCCAATTCCTCAATACTTAAAGGGCAATTGGTAATATCTAAAATAAAATTATTCGACTGCTTCTTTTTCTTGGCAATCAGACCATACAACAAATTTTTTCCTATTCCAATTGGTGTTTTGAGGTCAAACCGTTCACCGTCAATCAAATAATCAGGGGTCTGTATCCCTTGTGGGTACAAAACCTGTGGTACTAATTCAACTTTTTTCCCGTATTTACTGCTTAACATTTCAGCAATGTTTCGTTCCTGTTGTGACGGCTTGAGTGTAACATGTTTCCCATCCATCTTATATGTCACACCATTAATTATGTATTCCTGTCTTTCAACGACAATACCATTTAATTTGCTTGTATCTGTCCATTCCTTTGTAATATCCATTGGGTTTGTCCTATCCGTTTTTTGTGCTCTACTGTTAAATTTTATTTTATCATCATGAACCGATTTCTGCAACCCGCTTTCATTTCTCAAGGCATTCTCCATATCAGCTTTGTGCTTTTCCTCATACTCCCTCCATGCCTTTGTTTTCTTATACTCCCCTGTACCGTTATCGTAGCGGATGCGGTTATATTTTTCCGGCATATTATAATCCTTACAGAACTGTTCATACTCCTTGATTTTATCCTTGATCTTTTTCTGGACTTCTTTGGTGTCCATACCGAGCTTCTGCATTGCCTCACGTTCCCGCTTGAGGGCGCGAATCCGGCTCTCCTTGGCGCGCTGTTTCTGCGACATGGCATAATAATCATATTGTTTTCCGTCGATTGTCACTGGTTCCGGCTCCGGCTCTTCATCGGGAAGTGACGACACGCCTGTAAACCACGGATAAATTCTGTGGCGGCAGTTATACCCATAAAGTCCCTTTGGATCATTCTCATGTGTTCCATCCATACAATAGCCCGTGGCTTCCCAGAGGTCCTTTATTTCAGACTGTCCGATGCGCTCTGCTTCTTTCTTTGCATCCCCTTCTGTAATACTGCTGCCTGTCCTGTACACCTGCCCCTGCCATTTGGCATGGTTGGCATGTCCATGCCCTGTGTTGCGTGCTCCCCAATGTGAGGAGACATACACCATATCTGTACCCGTTTCCCTGATGTTCTGCTCTGCTATTTTTCCCATAAGCTGATGTGTGCCTGTTCTGGTTGCGAGCCGCACCGCTGAATCAAGCTGCATCGTGCGTCCGGTTTTATAATCAATCGAACGAAGCCCGCTGTTTGCAAGGTTGTGAATAACGTCATATATTACCTGCTCCTGTGAAAACGTCCCTGTGGCTATCTTTATCACAGCCTGATCAAGTTCTTTTCTGTATACTGTCTGTAGCGACTCCATGCCTGCCATTGTCTTAAAACCTGTCGTTCTTGTCAGATTTTTCAGTTCGCCTCTGGTCTGCATCTCCATAGCTTTCACTAGTTTGGGCAGGAAAGAGCTGTCTGTTATCTCCTTGTTTCCAAGCTTCCATATACGCAGATCATCAAGAAATGAAAGGTCTCCTGACTGCGCAAAAAGTTTTTCCCCTGCTTTATATGCCTCCTTCTGGATATCCCGCAGAAGCTTTTTGACCTTATTTTTATGCTCAAGGGTATTTTTTGCCACGAGTTTCCTGTACTCCGGGTCTGCGTTGAGCTTTTTCATGACCTTTTTTCTAATAACTGCCGGGCTGTAGCCCAGTTCATAAAGCGCCTGTGCTTCCAACTCCGCGGTCCTTGTGAACGCTGTAGTCGCCTTTACACGCTGTGCCACATCTGATATGACCTCACTTTCAAGATACTGGAACAGCGGCACCAGCGCATCACTGATATATTCCATCTGTCTGTCCGTAAGCATGGGTTAATCCTCACTTTCCTCGTCCTTTTCCAGCTCCTCTTCGCGCAGCCGCTTCTCCTGTACAAGTGCATCTGCCTCTTCTTCTGTCAGGCTGTATGCCTGCATCAAATACCATGTCGTGAGTTTAGGAATATCAAATTGTAACGCATCATTCCTTACCCGTTCCAGTTCTGTCTCCCGGTCCGTCACATAGCTGTCATCAAAATCAACCAGTATTTCCCCCTCGGTATGATAACCTGTCCCATGGAAGTAATTAGAAAACCACATGACCGCCCTGCATATATCCTGTATATACTTTGCCGCCTCCTGACGCTGCCTGTTCAATTCCTGCATCTGGTCCTGACGCTCCCCGATATATTCTGTCGCAGTCGTAATCTGACCATTTTCAAAGCTGTATTTCTTCGTGCCGTAGCCAAAGTTCATGGAGAGCAGCGACAGGGCAAGTTCAAAGCTTTTTGTAATCTCGTCTATCCGGATAACCGGATTATATTCCTGAATGACTTCTTTCTCTTCCGGCAGCTTTTCACCGATCATCATAAATATTTTTTTCTGTTCAGGCGTCATTCTGGGTTTTCCTGTCTCAGAATCCAGTTCGCACAGCATCTCATTTATCAGAATGATTTTCTCTGCCTTGTCCAGATCACTGAAAAGCACATTGCAGCATAAATCCAGCACTTTCAATACTGGTATGGTGTTCACGAGCTTCGGCAGCCCGTATCCTGTCATGTCATCTAAGTTGTTTACCTCCGCATTCCGCATCACTGCAAACGGTTTTACATCTCCTAGTGAAATAATGCTTGCCAGCTCTGTCTGTTCACTGCCATATTCGTCAAAGATATGCGTCTCCGCGGTATAGGTGCCAGCTTCTGCAAGCAGGAACAGAACGAGCGTTGTCTGCTTCCTTCCGCCTTTCAGGCTGCTGCCGGAAAATGCCGCTTCTGTCACAATGTCATTAACAACTGTCAGAGGAATGAAACAGTCCGCTTCCACATAGTTCAGTCGGATAGTGCCGTTTCGTATGCTGCCGTCACTATAGATATCTGCATTATCCAGACGCACATAACACGCTGATGTGCCCACTGCTGATGTTTGTTCCAGCTGCTTCCTGTACTGTACACTGAACTCATTTTTTGCCAGTATGTCATTCACCATCACGGACTGTTCTCCTGCCCCTGCATGAATCTCAATGACCTCGCAGAGTTTTGCATCATCCGAACAGCACCGTTTCGCAAAATTTAACCGGTTAAGCTCATATTCCACTCCCTGTAATGTCCTTCTCCTGTGAAAATCTTCTATCACTCTGTTTGAATACCAGTCATCACATGTCTGTATGACTGCCTGTGCATTGTGGTTTACCCTGTACCCCTTCTTTAACAGTACATCTTCTACCCAGCTCTCCATCTCTCTCCTCCTTTTATCTGTCCAAAGCAATCTGTTTCTCAAAATCAAGCATCGTATAGCAGCACGCATCCCACCAGTCGTTACAGTTGCCGATATTTTTGTCCTCTGGTCTGTCTGGTTTCTTTTCATCCCATTTCAGCGCCCTGATGGCTGCTATAATCCTTTTACATGCTTTATTGATTTTCAGCCTTCCTGTATTTAAAAGAACGTCAAACATTCTCGGGCGTTCGCTAACTTCGTTTTTGCGGCATCCAATAATGTTCTGCCATGGAAGCCCTGCCTTTCTTGCCGCACTCCGCAGACTGTTTATCATGGTAGTTGCCGCACTGTCCGGGAAAATCCAGTCTGGCTTGATTCCGTATTTCTCTATAATCATTTTGTAAAATCTAATAAATTCCTCACAGATCCTGTCTGCGTCGATCTCCGTGGACTTATCTATACAGGACTCTTCCATAATCCTGATATCATGATATCTGTTAAAATAAGCTGCTGCCACAAATGTTGTCATGGAGCCGTTGCCGCCAAAATCTATGCCGATTGTGAATTTGAACGGTCTCTTTTTGAGCTTTGCCTTTTCTCCCGTTCCTGACAGATCAAGCAGCTCACTATCCTCATACAGATATGGCGCCGGATTGCCCGCAAAGCGTCCAAAGATAATGCCCTCTGCGACTGCGCGTTCACCCTTGATATCCCTGCGGTACCAGACAGTATCTTTCTGGTATGTTTTCAGTGCTGCTCTGATCTGGCTGTCAGACAGGGACATATTGTCAACGATCGTAAAATGCCCATAATTATATCCATACCCGCTGTCATCCTCCTGATTTTTCTCATGAAAGCCCAATATATCCGTATAATACCAGTGCTCTTCTTCTTTGGGATTCAGGTCATGGAAGATCTTACGGTCTGAACTGGACAAGGTTCTGTCAAATACTTCTTTCAGGAACTTTGGGTGGCATTCGTTTGCTTCTGTCACATATGCCATTCCATATGTATTGCCCTTGATCAGCTTCTCATCCCCGTCTTTTCCGCCTCCCGAAACGAGAACGATTTTTTCACCTGTCTTAGTCTTTATATATACACAGTCCCTGTCCTTATATTTTCCCTCGCGGCATCTTCCCTCAAAATAATTCAGCAGTCCATATCCGTCACAATCAAGGATATTTAATTTTGCCGTCGCACTGGAAACTCCTGCCACAAGATGTATCTTATTTCTATGTGTTTCCAGCATTGTACAGAATGCAAGTGTCTGCAAAACATTCTTTCCGCCTCGTTTTCCCCCTTCTGCCACATTGAACCAGTTATGATAACAGCGGAGAAAATAATCATACTGCCGTCTGCTAAACGGCGCTGGTTTATTCATCTGGCTGCTCCTTCGTCTCAAAGTCCTCCAGCATCCGGTTCTCTTCCGGGTTTCGGAGAATGTCTGTCAGTGTCTGCATATTAGAAAGCAGCTCATCCAGCGGACTGCTGCCTGCCTCTGCTCTTTTGCGTTCAAATTCAGCCCTGTATTTGTCATTAGGATGCATCAGAAAATACTTTGTAAGCCAGTTGATTGCTTTCTGCCTGTCCTCCATTTTGATCGCTATGCCATTCTTCGTATTCCTGATTTCTCTGATCATCTGCGTATCAATCTCATCAATGGATTTTATATTAACACTGCTTCCATTCGCTTCCACTGCATCACCGACAGCAGAAAGCGCGATCCGCATTTGTAACTCCACGATATCCGCTTCACTGATCATGATCTGCTGGCGTTTGATTTCTTGCAGGCGCTCAATTTCTTTTTTTATACCATCTTTTACCATAATTTTATGGTAATTCTTGTTCGCATTCTCATAACTGCATCCATATGCCTTTTTGTAGCTCATAGTGGCGTTATATGAATTGATGTAATACAGGCAGAACAGGCGCTCCTTCTCGCTTAGTTCCTCGTTTTTCATGGTCTGTTTTGTGCCGTCTTTTTTTGATGTTTTCACCCTGTTTATTTTATCCGAACGTTCGCATTTTTTCCGTTCGCCGTTCGGTTTGACCGCTTCCCATTTATATGTGTTTTTCCATCTGCGCACTGTACTGTCTGGAATATCAAGGTTCCTTGCTATATCCGCCATACTCATTCCCGATCTGAACAACTCTGCTGCCTTATCTGCTATGGGGTTTTTCTTTGCCATTCCCACCACCTCTGTTGATATAATCAAAAAGAGCCGCTTATACATCTCTGTATATACGGCTCTTGGCTCTGATTGTTTTTCTGCGGTTTTCATCGTATGCTTATAGTATACAGTGTTTTTTGAAAATTGGCAACTTAGAAAATTATTTCATACTGCCTCGACAAAATTGTGAAAGATCTGCTCCACATACTTTTCTCCTCTGTATGTATAATGTCTGTCTGTAATGTTTCTCGGCGCATGTCCCAAATACTCTCCTGCGGCGTCTACGCTTCCTCCGCGCTTGCAGATATTCGTAGCGGTTGTCTTGCGGAAAAGATGCGGATAGACACGCCTGTCCATGCCTGCTCTTCTGGCTATGTCTTTTATTGTGGCGTAAACGCCATCTACATCTAACACCCGTGTTTTATCACCCCGGATATGAGTAAACAACGGTTCCTGACTGTCCTCTGCTACGGTTCTTCCTTTTAAGTATTCCTGAATATAATGTATCGCCACATCGTCCAAAAACACCGTTCTGTATTTCTGGGTCTTTCTTCCAAATATTGTTAATTTTCCACTTCGGAAATCTATATCACACACTTTTACTAAAGGAACCTCGCCTCTCCGCATTGCTGTTGAACGCATAAATTCTATCAGCGCACGGTCGCGCTTGTGCACACATCCCAGTTTTAGCTTTTCCCAGTCAGTAGCTTCCATATGGTCAATGGGCTTTTCAATGATTGTGTACGGCTCAATTCCATCACATGGATTTTCACTTATAATCTTTTCTTTGCGCATCCATGTAAAGAATGCCGAAAGATTTCGCCGCAGGTTGTTGAGGTATGCGTTTGAATTGCCTGATTTCTTTGAAAGTAAATAATACTCTATATCCGACTCACAGATCTTGTTCAATGGCTTGTTAATCAGAGTGACAAATTCATTTAGTGTGCTTTTATAAAATTCTACAGTTTTGGGACTTAGCTTGGGGGCTTTTTTCGCATCAAACAAATTCAGTATGTACTGGTTGGTATCGTCTAACGTTGCTGGAAGCGTTGTTATTTCTGTCATTTCCACATTCTGGATCGCCTTCACCAAAACGGCATCCAGAACCGCCATTGTACATGTGTCCAGATGCATTCTCATAGCTACAATTATATCATTTCTTACTCTTTCCTTTGTATTCATAGTCTCTCCTCCTGCTGCTGGTAAAAAATTTTACTTGTCCAAAAAACGTTAAAGTGCTATACTTTTCTTAGACAGTTACTTTGAGTGGCAGATACTTTGGTCGGTGTATGCCACTTATTTTTTGTTCTGTATTCAGTTTTCATTTGAGTTGCGACACCGCAACTGCTGCCTTTTTTAGAAATATCTTAATCCACTTGTACATACTCCTTGTTGATATGTCCTGTTGGCGGATAATCTTTATCCACATAATCACTAATATTTTCTTCAATTCCCCTCTGTGCTTCCTCATATGTATCGTACATTTTAGAAAATAACACTTCACCACTGGACTTCCTATAAATTGTTGCATCAAATTTCCATTTAAACATTATTTTTTTCCTTCTCTGCCAAACAAATAAATTTCAGTTATCTTGTCTCTTCCATATACTCCTATACCGTACTATCCTTCCAATGTCAGCAGCACATCTTACAGAAAACACTTCTGCAATACTCCACTCATTATGTTCACATTCTAACTTTTCATTATAAGCAAATAACGACATCCATCCGTCATGTCCTATATTTCCCTTTCGATCAATTGCCAACAGAACATCTTTATCTGAATATTCAGATGTTTCCATTCCTGTATCAATCAACACCATATAATAAATATTATTATTGGTTCTAACAACCATTCCCGACTTTAAATCTTTCTTTAACATTGTTCACCTTTCCCTGTTCTTTCTTAAATTTCAGTTATCTTGTCTCTTCCATATACTCCTATACCGTACTATCCTTCCAATGTCAGCAGCACATCTTACAGAAAACACTTCTGCAATACTCCACTCATTATGTTCACATTCTAACTTTTCATTATAAGCAAATAACGACATCCATCCGTCATGTCCTATATTTCCCTTTCGATCAATTGCCAACAGAACATCTTTATCTGAATATTCAGATGTTTCCATTCCTGTATCAATCAACACCATATAATAAATATTATTATTGGTTCTAACAACCATTCCCGACTTTAAATCTTTCTTTAACATTGTTCACCTTTCCCTGTTCTTTCTTAAATCTCAGTTTAGCTTGCTACTTCTTTAGCTTTTTACAAAGCCCCAACGCCCCCGGCACCGTTCTTGGCAGTCGCTGGTACTTGTCTTTAAAAGGGCATGTCTCTTTCAGTTCGCATTTCCAGCATTCACATTTTTGATCTTTATTTTCATATTTCCCAGTCATACAGTTTCTTCTCCTTTCTTGCGCTTGTACTTGCAATAGTGCCACACACAATTTACTTCATAATCATGTTTGTTATATTCCTCGTTCAGACAGTTACCAAACTTGTCTCCATAATAAATACACTCACTGCAGTAATCCGGGTGGTTCGGATGCAATATTATTTCCGCCATCTCCTAATCCCTCACTCTTATCGCAATCAGCAAATCCATGATGCTCATATGTCGTGCCCCACCAGCCTTTTATATAGCCTAACCGTTCTCCTGTCTGTTCACACCTGTGTTTTTTGCTGTTCAGATATGGGCAAAGTCCATTACAATATCCCATGTTTAAACACCTCTTAAATCCTTAATTCTCTAAACAAGTCATCTATACCTATTGAATCCGCTGTTATTGGAATGTCTGATTTTAAATGCTCCCATTTACTTTTAATATTTTTCACTACTCTTTGCAATTCATCCATCTCTTTAATTTGAGATAGTTCCTGTTTGGGTTGAATAAATGCTCTTAATTCTTCATATTCTGCATCTAATTTCTGCATCTTGTTCCAGTAGCGGTCATAACCTGTATCCCGATAATTTCCTTCAACTTCCACAAACTCTTTACGATTCTTCTCCATTGCTTGTGTTATCTTCAATACTGCTTTTTCAATTTCTTTTTGCATTTTTTATCTCCAAATCCTTATTTAGTAGTTGAATTTCCTGCGTTTGCAATATTCCCGCCATGTCTCCTTTCGGTAGCAACCGCCATATACATACCTCTGCTGAAATTCCAACTGTGCAACATTCGGCATTATACCCAATCGCTCATTGCGTTCAGCCTGAGCATATATGTTTATAGCCTTATAACCTTTCAATGCCTCTATTCGCTCCGATGCATCCTCTATATCAGCAGTCACCAGTAGATATACAAAGATCCTGTATGGTTTGACTCCATGTTTCATCAGGAGATCCACTGTTCTCTTGACTGGAACTATTTGCGATTTCTGGTCGCAAGAGAATCGAATAAATCTTATCCACGATAAGCGTGAAAGAATATCTGCTACATCTTCAATTACCAATCTGGCATCCATTCCTTGGTTAAGATCTATCTTATACCCGCTCCCGATCAGGCTCTTCAATTGTTCAATCCCATAATTGCAAGAAAGAATGTTATTATCCATCAAAATCAGTTTGTCCGTATCCTGTCTTACTAAATCCTGCCACGTTCGATATGCTCTTATCTGCCCCTCTTTGCGCGGTACCACACACCACCGACAATTATTAGGGCATCCTCTTGTGAGATATCCTATTGCATAATCACATTCTGGATAAATGCTGTAATCTGGAAACATATCATCTATTTCTGGCAACAATGCCTTGTCTATTGGAATATCTCTGTATCCTGTACCTCCCCTGATCGCATCCTCTGGTAAGTATGAATTAACCGGAGTAAAATCAAATACCTTGCTACTGTATACTCGGTCATACCCATACAATGGATTCCACCACTCCACGATATCCCCTTGGGCTTTATGCCATGCAGATATCTTCATCAGAGCATAATTCGGGAAAGACTTGTTTTTCAGATATTCTTTTTCTGCATCATGCAAACCTATCTTCATCGTTAAACTCCTTATTTAGTCAATAGTTTCTACATTCATCGGAATCCACATATCAGGATTGAAGTTCAATGTGTACGTATACTTTGAAACTGCATTTGCTCCAAGATTTAAATCCTCAACAATATAAGTCACATTATTGCTTAATCCAACAAAATGCTTCACATATGTACCACCATCTTCCACGATAATTTCAAGTTGGTTATCTGCTCTATCTGCTGTAATGGATATTTTACCGGTCATCTGAAACAGAACATCACCTTAAATACAGTTGATTACTGTGAGTTGGCGCACCACATTGAAATTGTCTGCTTACTGAGTCAAATTATAGTTAATCCTCTTTGCCTCTGTGCTACATCCTGTTAATATATTTGTTGCCAAAACTCCTACCACTAACAAAACTAAAATTTTCTTCTTCAATACCTTATTCTCCTTTTCAAATCCTAAATTTTTACTTGAAATATACTCTCTTTCTCTCCTGAACTGTCACCTGACAGCCACAAGCAGGGCAATCATAAGTATCATATAAAGTAACTTCCAACTCGCTGCCAAAAGCTGCTGACAAACCAATTTTCTTATTATCACGGGAAATATAATGTTTTTCATTAACTGCATGAAATTCGCACCCACATATTTTACATTTCAACATATCATTTTTCTCCTTTAAAAATATTTTGTGCATCATAATGTCATATTCAAACGCATCAATAAAATCTTTTCTCATAATTAGCCTTTTCTTCTCAATTATCCTCACATTTATACTGCTATTCTTACCACTGCTGCCATACATTTTTTCTGTCCCTGATATGCCTTCCCACACCACTCAAGATATCTTACACTATACTCGTCAGTGCAGGTACAGTCTCCACAGTCTCCATATTCTTTCTGGCAAATGGTACAGTTAAATACTCCTTCCATCCCGCTCATGCACATCTCTGTATCCTCTGCCAGACGCAGCAGTTCCATCTCATCAAGTCCCATGATTGTCTCTACAATCTTTTGTTTCATATGTTCAAAATTGGTCATGTCAATACCTCCCTCCAAGATCATTCCCACACTGGTCACGCTTTCTGTACATTCCCATGTAGGGTTTGCGGCGGAAACTGGTCTTTGCCTCCTCTGATGTACTGTTTTCCTGTTCTTTTCGTTTCATCTGAAAGAAACGCTTCCGCTGCTCTTCCATTAAATCTTTTGCTGTTACCTTCTTCACTTCCGCTCCTTTCTCCGTCTCCGGTCAAACTCCCTGTCTGCCAGCTCCTGTGAAAAGAAATAGTAAATGCCGATCTTATCCTCTGGAAAAAACATACTCTCTTCTGACTCTATGTAAATCTTGTCCCGGTCAATCCTGAAGCCCGCTACCACATAGGGATGCACCTTTTCCCCAATAATCGAATACAGCCTGTCCCCAATGCGGCAGGGAACTGCTATTTTGTATTGTTCTTTTCCTGAAATCAGCTTCAATGCTTCATTCAAAACCGCAGAATCCTCTTCACTGTCTGCTGCCGTTTTCATCTGGTTCAGTCTTTTTATTACTTCACTGGCGTTCATCCTGTTTCCTTTCTCAAATTTTCTGGCGGGATATGTTTTTAATTTCCTTCTTAATATCCAGCAGTCCATTTGAATCTGTGCTGACAGTTACCTTGACATTATCGCTGATCTGGATGCCTGCCTTCTTTATCTTCCCGTGGCAGACTTGCAGTGACAGTGCTTTGAGCTGTGTGCGGATCTCTTCGCCAACAGGTGTGCCCGATTCCTCCCCAAACATCCTGTCAACTTTTAGATCAATATTCTCTGTCCGTTTTTTATAGCTTGTTTTATTCTTTGCCTGCGGACAGCTGCATGTCTCCACTGCAAGCTCCTCTAACAGCTTCTCATTTCTGATAAGATCGGGAGTTACTTCTGCTACCATACCCTGATGACAGAACGGACAGTCTATTGTCACGGTCTCACACTCCCCGCCTTTTCTTTTCCATTCCTCTACAATATCTTTCAGCATATGCTCCCCTCCCCAAATGCACTCAGTATGTAAGAGATTCCGTCCCTGATGATCAGGGCTTTCTTGTATCTTTTGTAATCAGCAGCAGTCATATTTCCCTCTGACATAATATACTCAAACTGCTGTACCAGTTCTGCCTGCTCTCTGTAGACTGTCTCGGCATCCTCCTGTGTATACTTTGCACCAAATGACTGTATATGCTCTGACTCACTGCTGGCAGCAGTTTTCAACGTGTCAACATCAGGCACTGCTGCCAAAGAGGTATCTTCCGTGTCCGACTCGGACACCGTTTCGCGGTGCTCTTCCTGCTGTTTCAACAGTCTGATATCATCCAGCGTTATCCTGTCTTTTTTGAGTGCTTCCCGCTGTCTGTCACTGTCAAGACCAGACATTTCCGCGGCGGTTGAAATTACCATCCCACCTGTTTTGAACCGTTCCATTGCTTCTGGTACCAGATTATTGTAGATACTCTGGTATCTTCCCACCTGTCCGCCACTGCACTTCATTTCCTTTGCAATCTCCGCCCTGAGTGCACGCCCCTTTAGATTTTCATTCCCAAGCATCACTGGGAGAATCTCTGACAGCCTCACAGCCTGCATCATTTTCTCGTAATCGCTGCGCTCGCTTGCCGTGCTGTTGGTACAGATTACGATATACTCCGCGATCATTTCAAGCAGCTCATCATCATTCATGCTGTCATGCTCTGCCAGTACCTTCTCCGCGATTTTCTTCGCCACCAGCCCGCTCATGTCAATCACAATGCAGGGAAGAAATTCATATTCTTTATATCCACGTTCAACATTATAAATGCTGGCCCGTCTGCGCTTATGCCCTGCTAATATTTCATATTCGCTCAGATCTGTTTTCCTGACGATGAGCGGCTGTAATATCCCGCCTGCTACAATCATGGTATCTGCCAGTTCCTCCACCTCTTCCCCACTCCGGGTGTAGAAATTCAGTCGGGATTCTTTCAGCTTTGTATAGTGTATCTGCTGCACCCGAACCTGCTCTGTCTTTACGCCCTCAATCTGTCCGCCCTTTTCTTTGATCAGTCTGCTAAGACTTCCCATTCCATCACTCTCCCATCACTGACAGGATTTCTTTTGTCAGTTCCAAGTAATCCGCTGCTACTTTGCTTTTTCTTCTGTGCTTTAACAGCGGCTTTCTTACACTCTGGTCCTCAGCATTTTCACAGACAGCAGAAAAACGCACAAACGTATCAAATACCGCATAGGCGTCCAGTTCCATAAGCCGCCGGATTCTGTCTATGCTCTTTTTTCTCCCGTTAAACATGACTGGAAGGCACGCATACAAGAGGTCGCTGTCATAATGTCTCTGCTGCGCGGCGTCTGCCAGATAATCCTGCATCAGTTCCAGCCCGTTCATGCTGAATCCTGCTGCCTTAAACGGAACTACCACCAGATCGGCGGCATACAGCGCGCTAATTGTCAGAAACTGCATGGTCGGCTGGCAGTCTATCACCACAAAATCATAACGGTCTGCAACACTGTCAATCTGGCGGCGGAGTTCGTTGGCGTCCAGCCCGCGTGCGTCCGATTCCCTGTTGACCTGTTCAAGTCCTGCCATTGACGGCACGATATCAAGATTTCTGTACTTACTGCGCCTTACCAGACTTTTCAGTCCTCTTCCCCCATACACCCTGCTCAGGGTGTCCGCATTCGGATTATACCGCCACAGAATATAGCTTGCATTTCCCTGCGGGTCTTATACCGAAAAAACGGTTATTCCGAGGTTTTTGATACCGATATGATTTCTTGAGGATTTATCTACAAAGTTTCGGCATAATAAGGTAATCTTTTCTAGATGAAAAACATCAGGAAGGAGATTTTATTATGTCAAATTGTACCAAACCACTTGTCAGCGATCTGATTGATAAGGCATGGCAATGTATCGTTTCATTTGGGAGGGCTAAGAAAACAACTTACATGGTAGTGTAAAAAAGTTTGTGTCTATGGGAAAAAATACCTCTTTTTTGGTAAGAATTAGTATATGACAATTCTTATCGAAAAGGAGTATTTTTATGTCAGTAGCAAAGGAACAAATTCGACAGATTATTGCAGATAACAACCTTAACAGCGTAGCCGATGTCTACACCCTGCTCAGGGACAGTTTCAAAGACATACTTCAGGAACTTATGGAAGCAGAACTGGACGCATCACTTGGTTATGCAAAAAATCACAAGGGTGATGTCAGGACATCCAACAAGCGTAATGGTCATTCTACCAAAACACTCAAGAGCCAGTATGGTGAATTTCAGATTGATGTCCCAAGAGACCGTGAGGGGGAATTTGAGCCAAAGCTTATCCCTAAATACAAGAAGGATATATCCGGCATTGAGGAAAAAGTAATCTCTCTTTACGCAAGGGGCATGAGCACAAGGGACATCCATGACCAGATCCAAGAGCTTTACGGCATGGAACTGTCCGCTGAAATGGTCAGCAAGATCACGGACAGGATTCTTCCAGAGGTCAGGGAATGGCAGTCGCGCCCGTTAAATCCGGTCTATCCGTTTGTGTTTATGGACTGTATTCATTACAAAGTAAGGGAAGATGGCCGAATCCTAAGCCGCGCTGCCTACATTGTACTTGGCATCACTGCGGAGGGTTATAAAGATATCCTGAGCATCACTGTAGGCGCCAATGAATCCAGTAAATTCTGGATGGGAATGTTAAATGACCTGAAAAACCGCGGCGTGCAGGAGGTATTGTTTTTCTGTGTAGACGGACTTGCAGGATTTAAGGAAGCGATCAGCGCAGTCTATCCAGATGCACAGATCCAAAGATGTGTCATCCATATGATGCGCAATTCCTTCAAATATGTAAATTACAGTGACCTGAAGCAGTTTTCCTCTGATTTCAAATCTGTATACAATGCCCCCAGTGAAACAGCTGCCTTGTCAGAGCTTGAGAAGATCCGGGAAAAATGGGGAAAGAAATATCCCTATGCGGTTAGTAATTGGGAGAATAACTGGGAAGATGTCAGTTCCTTCTTCCAGTTTTCCGATGACATCCGGCGCATCATGTATACCACGAATATCATAGAAGGGTTAAACCGCCAGTACCGAAAGGTAACAAAGACAAAGAGTGTATTTCCAAGTGACAGCGCACTAGAAAAGATACTCTATCTTGCAAGTGGAAATGTAGTGAAAAAATGGACACAGCGTTACAGAAACTGGGACCGGGTATTGAACCAGCTGACTGTACTTTATGGGGAACGCCTCACCCAGTATCTGTAAACGCAAAGACCAGAACAGTCTGCCATACAGCATAAACTGTTCTGTCCATATGACATTAGCAGTATTTCCAGAAAAGCCCAGTCTTATTCAGGAGACAGGGTGTGGGCAGAATCCACAAAAATCTTTCTTACTGCTAATGTCTTGATTAGTGTGCAAAAAAATCAAAAAAGATGTATAAAAGCACACTTACTGGCAATACTATAATTAGAAAAGAAATTCGACAACATAAAAACATTCCTATGCGACAACATTTTTCTACATATCTAATTCCTATCAAGAAAATTTTTTTGCTCATAGACACAAGATTTTTTACAGTCTCACAAAATATTATAAATATATTTAAATATCTTCCCTTTCTTTTTGCAAATCTTCCGCATTCATTTTATTATATTCAATCATTGCCTTAAAGAATTCAGAAAATGATTCATACTTATCTATTTCACCTCCCGCAAGCCATATCACTTCTCCAAATCTATTTCCCTTTCTTATCACCATCACAAATAAATCTATATCATCCCTTGAAACTGCAATAGGAAATAAATCCTCTTTCATCTCTCTTAAATCTTCATTATATTCCATTTCCAATGATAAAATTTCGCGTGCATACTCCATTTTATCTGACTCAAATTCATTTGTTCCAAACAAATCAACATTTTGATAAAAGCATTCCCACCCATTTGCATGTAACAAAAAATTTTGATATTCTATACTTAAATTAATATTTAATTTTCTTTGTATTTCATGAATCTCTTCCTTTGTAGCCGCTATGTTCGGCCAATGATACTCCCATATTTTTTCCTTATCTGCTTTCATCAGTTGATCTCTTACATACACTAATGCAACTATATTTAATTTCCAGTCTTCCATTACTTTCCCACCTTATATTCCTTAAGTTGTATATACCGCACTCTAAATAACCATTTTTATACCTCAAAACCTAAATATGCAAAGAATTTAGTACTCCATCCGAACAGTTTTTAAAGCACTGTTGGATAAGCCAGTTTTATCCTTGCATTCTGTGTTGTAAACTGCCAGTTTATTATCCTGCATTCGCTTCTTCGTTCCTTAAAACTATCAATATCTGCAAGTGATCTTGCAAGTGCCTGATGGCTCATTATACCTATTTCTATTTCTGCCATATCAAGCCAATTTCCATATTTTAACGTATAACGCCACACAAATCATTCTGCCAGTCTGTATTCTTCCAGCTCAAATTTATATAATGAGGCTGTTGTGTGTATATATTCAGGTTGTCTGTTACAAGGATTATCATTTCTGTTTTTGAGTACAGCACATCGGACATATACTTTAGTATTTTTGCAAAATTCTGTGCAGTCTGTGTTTCTGTGACAACCGTTTCACGCCTGCTGGCAAGGAGTTCTGAAATCATAAATACATCAAAAGCTCCGTTGCGCACATATACTAATCTACTTTTTCAGAACATTCGGACTCGCATTGAATACGTTTTTCCTTTATAAGCTGCTTATTTGTTTCATTGATGCAGATCACGGGACGCAGCGGGTCATTCGGGTGCTGGTATACTTCAGGGATAACGTACATGGATGCCACAAAATCCGCCCTTACTTTTGGAATGCACCATTTCATCACAAGCCACGGTTTAAGATCATATTTACATTTCGTCACATACAGCACTGTCCATTATATAATCCACATCTTCCAGACAGGTCAGTTCATCTACCATTGCCTGCATCGTCCAGTATGAACAGCTTTTGGGTGGATTCGAGCAGTCAATGACACAAATCTGTACCTCAACATCCTCGGTCACTTTGCGGTTCCTGTTCTGCTACTGTCTGCGTCCAGAGGCTGATTCCATTCCTTCCATCTACAAAACTTTTGCTACACCTGCAATCATTCCATTGCTAACCCCGTATGCGTCTTTGATCCGGTCATATGTCCAGTATTCATTTTCAGGTTTCCGATCCAGCTTTAACAATATCTGGTCATGTTTTATATGATAACCCTTCCCGCTTTTCTGAATCAATTCACTTAATTCTTGTATTTCATCACCTGCTAAATTCACAATGTACTATGACATATCATTATCCTCCAAATACCTTTTTTATTAAATATAACAATTGAAGGAAATGTAAATCTAAAAACTAGTCGGATGAAGTATTAGGTTTTGAGAGTATATTGCTAAACCACTACCACTAAAACTGGAAAATCTGCTATTTTTTTAATCACTTAACATATTGCTCGCTAAAGATATTTTTCCCTTTACCTCATAATTTTGCATTAAGTCAATGATTTTAACTCCATTACGCACATACGCCAAATCTACAATTTTCAGAACGTCCCAATTGGCATATGACACGAATCCCCATTAATAACAGTTTACTCACTTAATCGATACAAATCCAAAACGCAACATATCATATTATCTACAATTTTCTGCATAGTCCAGAACAAACAGCCTTTAAGTGTATCTGATCAGTAATTTCACCGAACTATACATCAATCGCTCCAAGCCTTTGATATATCTGTCTAGCTACTGTATACCTTCCTTATTTAAAACGTTTTTCTCCCCTCGCAACCGTCCTAAAGTACCAGAATAAACACCCTCGCAGAAAGCGCTTATACTGACGGTCGAAAAGACTGACCGTCAGTATAATGTGATGCACACAGCCGCATAAGGAAATATGCCGCTTCGCGGCTGCGGCTGGCGCTATACTCACGGCAGATCTTATCTGTCGTGAGTATAACTTGACCCACATTTGTAAATTTTCACAATTATGGTTATAAAAATATACTTTGTTGGTTTTATTACTCCTATATTAGAGTAAGCAGAATCATAAGCAGGATGTTAACTTTACTTTGTGCAAAATTACCTGTTTTTTGACTTGGGGGTCAAGTTAAGAGCAAGCTGCGGGGAATTAGACCCTCTTTTTAATTGAATTAATATGCTTTTAAGGCTTATATACAAACTTTGTTGGTTTATATCCAACTGGATAATTTTTTGCTTGTGAACCTAGGCTTGTATTCACTCTTGGATCCAAGTCTAACCAGCTATATGGATTAGGATCGCCTGTCCATGTAGTATCTGGAACGTGTCCTGGATGTCCTTTATATGGAGTTCCCGCCTTACGTGCACGATTCTTTTCTTTCTTAGCTGATTGGGTTGCTTTAGAACGCAGACTTCCTTTTGTTGAAACTCTCCCTGTGCTTGAAAGTTTACCGGCTTTCAATGCTTTATTACAACCTCTAATATATGCCTTCACTTGTGCAATTTCCGCTTTAGTAGCATTAGGCGGTGCTGAAAATTCAACTATTCCAGTATTATTAATTTGCCCTGAATTACCACAACTACTATTTGTATTTTTTTTAGCATATCCACTCGGATCATAATACACCACTGAATTATTATGACAATACGCATACAGATTCAGTCCATCTCCCTGATACACATCCTCCTGCATAAACCGTCCAAGTACCGGATTATAGTACCTTGCTCGCAGATAATACTGCCCTGTCTGTTCGTCATACTGCTGGCCTGTGTAGCGGATTCGGTTGGGTAATGCTTCTGCTGCTTCCAGTCCTGCACCAAAGGCATCATACTGATAATGATTCCTGCTTGCTGCTTTTTCATCAGATATCAGCGTGGTATTCAGTTGTTCATCCTGATGATAGTAAAAGGTTTTTCTGTTTCGCTGAAATGCTTCAATTCCTGCTCCCAGATGATAGCTGGTTTCTTTCTGGAATAGTCCTGCTTCCTCTCCTTTCTCATGCAGAAGCTCTCCATTGTGGTATACAAAACTGGTTTGCCTGCCGTTCTCAATCAGCTCATAGCGCAGCCCCACCGCATCATATCGGTTTTTCTGGATATTCCCTGTTTCGGTTTCCACCTGTGTTTGCTGGTGGAGGCTGTTATAGGTGAAGCGGCGATTTCCTGCGGCAGTTTTCTCCTCTATGATACCGCCCTGACG
>Ga0137306_100855_pt1 | contig 36639 bp, 35 predicted proteins | sample Inofroosms_March_FD_97187 | JGI IMG/M metagenome (GOLD analysis project Ga0137306, IMG submission 97187) | Mouse cecal microbial communities from Vienna, Austria - N-Acetylneuraminic and N-Acetylglucosamine D2O microcosms_March | ecosystem: Host-associated > Mammals > Digestive system > Large...
CCGCTGATTCTGGAATCGAAAGCCGGCATCTGCTCGATATGCCAGATGGTAGCCGGCAGCCATCTTCCACTCTTTCTCCATCTGATAATCCTTTTTCACCTTCCAGCAGATACTTCCTGCGCAAAAAGCCGATACCGATACGGCCAAAACCGCCTCATACCAGTGAATCTTTTTTTGAGGCTTTCTTTTATAATAGTCAATCTCACCAGTATCTCTGTCCTGGTTATATTGGCGATCTACAATTCCCGCCTCATAATATTGCCAGGTATCTCGAATCAGACGATCTGCACAACCGACATAATCCCCTTCTGCCATATGGGATATCCCTTTTTCCAACATAGCCTCGATTCGCTCATCTGTCAAAAGCCGGATCGCCTCTTTATAAGTAGAAATATACAACTCTCGATTATCCATATCGATCAAATAAAGAATCCCGCCGGCATCCCTTAAATCTCCCAGCCCCAGCTCATCAAAAAAATCATCTGCATATATCTCTGCTGTTTTTCCGTCTGCATCTCTGGTAGTTACCATCACCACATCCATTCCGGTATCACGCTGCATTGCTGACAGCTCTTTTTCCAAAGCCGCTACTTCTTCCTCCGAAAATAGCCCCGCCTGATCATACACCCACTGTCCTCCTGCTGTCTCTGCCGCCCAAGTCTGTGAGATCCCTATCCACGGGAAATACCTCTCCCCTGAACGAAAAAGTCCTGTCACTGGTAATCCAAACGCTAATAAAATTAAAACTGTCAAAACCGTTATTCTTACTTTCACTATGACCTTTTCTACATTCTTCACCTCTGCTCCTTTGTCCTCCCATAGATACTCTCAATAGACGATAGGTATCTCATATCCAATACCCAATTACCAGTAGTACTATCAACACAGGAATAAAACATGACAAAAATAACCCCATCAACCGCCCGGGATCCACCGGCAACTCACCACAAACTTTCCCTGTCTGCCCATTACAGGCAAAGTAATAAACCTTATCCGTCTTTGGATCTTTATAGGTCATCGTCCAGACTGGCATCAACACATATCGCCAATGCGATTCACAAACTCTGGTTTCTTTTTTGCGATATTGTACCGAATCATATCCGCTGACACTACTCTTTAAAGATTGTTCTGCAAATGCACTGACCTCTGCCCCTACTTCCTGGGCAAACTGTTCTTTCTCCATATCCCGGTTTTCGGCCAGAAATCCTGACAGATACCCCATCTGAAACGCCTGCATCTGCGTCATATCAAAAGGCATCACCCCTTCTACCAGTTTTCGGTTCCCTTTTGATAGGGCATTGCGAGTCAGATTGTGAATCTCCATGGTTCCTTTGCGATTAATATCATATTTCTCAGTGCGGGTAAATTGTAAGTTTCCTTCTGTCCACAATTTCTGTGTTCTTCCCTCTCCTTCTAGTTCTCCCTCCACCTCGCAATCATACAGCCAATAGGGAAAATATACTCCTGCCATTTTTTCCAGCTGCTCTGGGGCGTAAAATGCTTTGGGTAGATATTTCTTTCTGGCAATCCATTGTTCAAAAATCTCTCGGGCTTTCTCTCGATCCATAGCAAAAGGTATCACTCCATCTGGATGATATGCTCCCTGCATTCGCCCTGACAGCACCACCGGATTGTGACAAAAATAACAGAATGTTGCTGCTGTTGTCTCATCTGTCACTATTTCAGCACCGCAATTCGGACAAGAATACATCACTGACCGTTCCTCTTTTGAAACTATGTCTGAATTCTCCTCTTCTGCTTTTTCTCTGAGAAAGTCTTCTTCTCTTATGGATTGTTCCATCTCCTCTATTTGCACCGATGATTGCTCCATCTGCTCCTGAGAAAATTCTGACAAACAATATTCACATTGGAAGCGCTGTTTTTCCGGCGCAAAGCGCAGATCCCCGCCGCAATTGGGACATTTGAATATCATGGCTGCCATATTTCTTTTTACTCCTTTGGATTTCCACACTCACTGCAGAATCTTCCTGTATTCACCGCACCGCACTGGCATACCCAACTACTTCCAACTGGTCTGGCACTACCACATTCACTACAAAATTTACCTGTATTCTGAGCGCCACATTTGCAGATCCAAGTCTCCGTTTCCGGCCGGGGATTTCCACATTCACTGCAAAACTTCCCCGTATTACTTGCTCCGCACCGGCATACCCAACTGCTTTTGGAAGTTGCTGTTCCTGCCATGCCTCTGCCAAAATCAGCGCTGCCACCAGTTCCGCCTGGACGTTTATTCCTTTGCATCTGCTGCATATTTGCGGCTGAGGCTGCCCCCATAAAGCCTCCACCCCCATTCATCCCAGCAGCCATTCCCATGAAACCGGCCATAGCACCATTACGATTTGAACCAGCAGCCTCTAGCCCCCGGGCGATCGCTCCCTGCACATACCCCTCCCGCACATTGGGATCTCCTAGCATAGCCCCTTGATTACGCATATTGATAAGCTTCTGAGACTCCGCATCATAGGAAATACTGGCAATCCCTACATTCATTACTTCAAATCCGCGCTCCCGCTTCCAATTCTCATCCAACACCTCTGACATATAGCGGCTCAACACAGTTCCTTTGGATATCACAAAAGAAATCCTCTCTCCTTCTGCCGACATCTGATTGATCGAAGCCTGGAGTGCTTCCAAAAACTCATTCATATACTGTTCATTAATGGAATTGATCTCTACGCGATTTACATTTTTGGGAATTACCTGAGCATAGAATCGTAGAGGATCCGTAATCTTGATAGAATAAGTGCCATGGGCTCTTAAGAACAGCTCTGCATTATAAAAGTTGTCAAAATAGTTTACCGGATTGCGAGTGCCAAATTTAATTCCTTTAATTTCCTGCAAATTCACATAAAATACTTTCTGAACTGTAGGCGTCTCGCCTCCATACCGGATTCTATTAAAGGAGTCCTTCAATGCATCCTTAAACTGTCCGTTAAAAAGCGATGGCAAAGAAGAGTTCTTCACTGTATAATAGCCTTCTTCTGCCGTATAATCCACTACCTTACCGCCATCCACAATCATCATAAACTGATTGGGGTATACATGAATTACCGAGCCATCCGATACCGTATTATCCGTACCCTTTGTATTCGAACCTTTACGTATTCGGACTCCGCTAGCAAACACCGTCTGATCCCCCATATTTCCCGGTTCCATCACTTCCAGCCACTGATCTGCAAGAGCACCACTGACCGCTGTTGCTGTCGCTTTGATAATTCCCATCTCTGTCTTCTCCTCCTACTATTTAGTTAATTTGAATTCCATCCTCATACCCTCGTGTTTTCTCACCGTACTTTTTTTCCTGGACGAACTGCTCGGACTGCCATCCAGATCAATGCTACCGCCATCACGATTTGCAACACCACACTGCAACTCACCCAATTCTGGCTTAAGAAGCCTTCTTCGTGTGTCCCAAACCACTGGGTCACTTTCCCCCTTGATGCTTCTCTCCCTGCCAGGCGCAGCATCGTCATTACAAAAGTTGCCGTCGGGTTCAGAAGCAGCAAATACAAAAAGCCGCCTGAACTCCCCCCGCCCCCTCCTGCTCCTGTCGTCACAAGATAAGCTTCTCCCGGCATCCGGCTAAAAAGTAGTGCCAGCTGATTAATTCCATAAGTACCAATTACGATCATGCCCATAACTCCGTACGCCACCACAGTAGACAATGTTGATTTTCGAAATAGAGCCGAACAGAACACTCCCAAACTACCAGAAAATAATGCCGCCGCTCCATAACAGATCAACAACAGCCCCATATCTCTCATCGTCACACCGCCATAGACAAATACCAGAGCTAATATCGGAAAACTGGACACTATCAATAGCACCATAGTACTCAATGATGACATCAATTTTCCCAAAACAATCTGTGTCGGCGTAAGCCTTGTAGAAAGCATTAAATCCAAAGTCTGACGTTCCCTTTCTCCGCTGATACTTCCAGCCGTGATCGCTGGCATAATAAAGATCAACATTACAAATTCCAGTACAGCCACAAACATATACAAATCCAAAAAACTGTCATATTGAATCTCTGCGGTTGCTCGGACCTGAGACAACATGGAGTACATATTAAGAAGCGCTACCAGTGCCAGAATCCCGTTAAATGTCAGTAATACCAAGGCCAGCCGAAAACTGCGGGAGCTGACCCTTATCTCTCGTCTATAGACCGGATTCGAAATCAGCTTCATAGGATAATACCACCCTTTCCTCCTCATGATTCGTAAGTTGCATAAATACGGCTTCCAGACTGCCCGGCTCCCGCATAAATCCTCGTACCTCCACACCTGCCTGCACCAGCTCTGTCAGCAAACGACTCTCCTGCTTTCCGCTCCCGGCAAATTGAACCAAGATCTCCTGTTCTTTTACAGAAATTGATCGAACTAACGGATGCTCCTTTAAAAGTCCCAGCGCTGCCTGCAGATTATTATGAACAGTAATAATAACTGGCTTAGAAGTATGAATTTTTTCTATAATCTCTTCCACACTTCCTGCCAACAACATTTTTCCGGCATCGATAATCCCTACATCTGTGCAAAGCTCTGTCAAATCCGTCAGTAGATGGGAACTTAAAAGGATCGTCATCCCCTGTTCATTCAATTCTCTCACCGTCTCACGAAATTCCAGACGCGTTCGGGGATCCAGTCCCGCCGCCGGTTCATCCATTACTAAAAGTGCAGGTTCATGCAACAGCGCCCGGGCTAAGCACAATCTTTGCTTCATTCCTCGGGATAATCCATCCACATAAAATTCCAACTTATCTCCTAGTCCGACTTGTTCCAAAAGTATTCGCAGACGTTTTCTTGCCTTCAGTCCTTCAATACCATAACAAGCAGCAAAAAATTCCATGTACTCCCATACTTTAAGATTATCATAGACTCCAAAATAATCCGGAACATAGCCAATTTTTTCTTTCAAACAATGTGGCTGTGCCAAGGCATCTATGCCATCAATTTCCACACTTCCTCCGTCTGGCAGAAGAAGACCGCTAATAATCTTAATCGTTGTGGTTTTTCCCGCTCCGTTTGGTCCTACAAAACCATATAATGAACCGTCTTCGATATCCATATCTAATCCATCCAGAGCGTGATAATTCCCGTATATCTTTCGCAGATTACGAATTTTCAACATTACCGCTCCCTCCCCGCCACCATTGGCATCGGCAACTGAACTGCATTATAACTTCCCGGACCATCATAAACATATCGCACTGTCAACGTATTTTCTGATGATAGATACGGTTGCAACTGCTCCACATACATCGTCTGTCCTTCCAGCTCTATCCCATCAAAATTACCGCTCTCATAATTATAAAAGTATACGCTCCCAGTAAAACCTTCAATATAACTACTGCCATTTTTGAGAAATTCTTCGGATACCGGTTCAAAAGTCAGGCTCTCCACGTCAATTTCCGTTCCCATCTGATACTCCAGAGTCAGCGGTTCCATCCCGTTCATGGAATTAGAAACAGGAAAATAGTCACCATTTATCACTTTTGGCGTCTTGATCAGCACCGAACGATATCGCATCCGATCCTGAGATGCATTGACTGGGATCTGTGATGTCAGCATCATATGTCCATAAGTTTCCGAATCTGCCTCCCGCAAAAACAAGCTTTCCTCTTTTTCTGCACTGAAAGCAATAACACGGGCATCCGCACTATAATTATTCATATAGTTATCCAAATAAAAGATAAGTATATTGGAACGTTCCAACGCCTGCAGATAAGCAGTGTCGCCAATATCTCCCCGCTCTAATAACTCCTCTCCGATGATCCGTTCTGCCACTACATAAGAATTGTTCAGCGGAAACCGTAAAAGCTCCAGCTCTTCCAACTGTTTGGTCTCTCCCGGATCCAAATCTCCCAAAAGCACCATATTTCCATAAAGCAACAAAGTAACATTCTCCAAATGAAAAGGAAAACAGTTAGTGATTTTTCCACGCAAATTCCCCTCAAAATAATCCACAGACCCAGTCATTCCGATTTTATCTGTATTCTCAGATTTTCTCTCCATCTGAAAATATCGTGGAGTAAAAGCAGAGATGTTTTGCCCTCGAACAGCAAGCCAGTCCTCCCCTCGTTCAATCGATACCTGATATGATTCCTCTCCGGTAAATCTTGCCTTATTCTGGGAATTCTGCTGATAGCTTCGCGTGATCGGCAACACAGAATACGCCGGATTCAATTCTGCTCGGTAAGGCCGGTTGTAAGGATTTCGAATGTTCACATAAGTCGTATCTGTCACATAATCCTCTGTCACATCTTGAATCGTCGCATACGTATAGAAAGTAGAACGAAATCGGGTTGTAGTCCCCATCCAATAAATGATCACGGCAAATGATATCGACAGTACCACTACCCCCCGCCGATACCACATCTGAAGCTCTCTCCTTTTTAAAAACAAATACATCCCAGGTCCTAACACAAATAAATACACGATCACAATCGCCGCATATAACGACAAATTTGGCAATTTCTCTACATTTCCTGTATTGATCAAACTCTGAACAGACCAGAACTTCTCAGAATTCCCGCTGTAAACGACATCCGCCAAACGGTTAATACGGTTTTCTCCCAGCAGAGAAGAAAAGAAATAATCAACATAAGAAGGATTACTCTGGCAAAAGGATTTGATATCTGTTAGATCAAAGCTAGTCACTCCGATCAACCCTTGCTCTTTCGTTGCTGTCGTCAGCAAAGCGATACCATCACTAGAAAGAATCACATTGCCGCCATGAAGAGGAATGTCCACAGAAATCAGTTCCATGACTCCTGCATTTGGATCGTCCAGCGCTAACTCTTCGCTCAAATCAACTCGGCGAAGGCTGGGCGTCCCATAAGAATCATCCAAAAGTTCAGGAGCAAATCGCCCCAAAGTATCTCCTACCCTTTGTCCAGTCCCCAGTAACAGAACTCCCCCATTGTGGACCCAATCCATGATTGCTGAAGTCTGTTCTTCCGATAGATCGCGCAATTTAAAATTATTGACCACCAGTACATCCAGCAGATTCAGCCCTACCTCTTCCTGTGGGAATTCCTCCGGATCCAGAGAAAATGTTCTTGTCCGCAGCGCGCTATAACGGATCCCTATGCCATTGAGATAATCCAAACCATCCAAATCATCCGATAAAATCCCAATAAATAGTTCTGGTACATCCCGGCTGATATTCAAACTCAGTTGTCTGCTGGCTAATTGCTCTCCACCTTTGCTCTCCAACTCCAAAAAAAGCTGATCCGCTGTCACACCTACAGGAATGTAATATTTTTCTTCCTTTTCTTCCAGTGCTTCCAGTGTCACATCATACGTATAGCAGTAAATGCTGCCATCCGATTCCATGGATTTTATTTTCAATCTGGCCTCAACGGTCTGATTCCGTTGATTCCTGATTGTAATATTCACTGGAATACTGCGACCGCCCTTTACAGAGTCTTCATAGCCATAGCTTACTATCAAACTTGCCGGCTGCTTTTCTGGCATAGCTGCTTCTGTCATTACTGGATCTGCTTTTTGGCATAATAAATATCCGGAAGTATTTTCTGGCCTTATACCCCCAAAAACCAATAGCGGAGTACAAAAAATCCAACAGCTAGCAGCCAGAATAACAACCATCATACAACTTTTTATTTTAATGAATTCCAAAATTTTCTCTCTCAATATTAAAATCCACCTTCAATGTCACGGTGAATACGGTTCCGTTGAGATCACTTTTTACGGTAATATCTCCACCATGCATGTCTACAATATTTTTTACAATTGCCAGCCCCAGCCCTGTACCGCCAGTATGTGTGGATCGGGACTGCTCTACCCGATAAAATTTATCAAAAATCAACGGCAGCTCCTCTGGAGGAATCACATACCCATAATTCGTCACAGATACTTGAACCGTCTCTTTCGATGCGTGGACCTTCACTAACACCCGTTTTCCATCAGCTCCATACTTGATCGCATTATTAATTAGATTGTCAAACAACCTAGCTAGCAGATTTCCATCTGCTGAAATTATTTTAGCAGACACATTACTCTGTAACTCATAAGACAATCCCTTGTTAGAAAAATTAGGATAAGATTCTTCCAGAAGCTGTCCCAAAAGCTTGATAATATCCACCTCTGCCACTTGCATAGAAATCTTTCCATAATTCAATTTTGTAAATCCAAACAAATCCTCAATCAGCTTTTCCAGACGTTTTGACTTACTGTAAGCAATATCTATATATTTCTTTTGCATCTCTGGTGGCAAGGGCGCCGACTTACTGGAAAGAATCTCTAAATACCCAATAATGGAAGTCAGAGGGGTTCGCAAATCATGAGCCACATTGGTGATAAGTTCATTTTTTGTTCTCTCTGCTTCCCGCTCTTTATCCATCAGCCGACGAATCTCCTCCACCATCTTGTTGAGATTTGCTGCCATCCCTGAAAATTCGTCATCTCCGATCACATCAATTGTGGTATTTAAATCTCCTTCTGAAATGTCTCTGACCGCATCTGATATTTTCCCAATATAAGCAACCGATCGCTCCTGCAACAACAAAAAAGTAATCGAAAATACCATAATTCCCAGCAGAACATATCCTAACACAACAGCCAAATCCGAATCATAGATCATACCCATCAAAGCATTATTCCACTGAGACTTTTTTGCATATTGAGCCAGCATCCCCACATTCGTCACCAGAAACACTTCTATCAGACATGTTACCAGTGCACTGTACAAAATATTGGTAATCACACGAGTACGGAAACGATACTGCATATCGTTCTTTTTATTTTTCAATTTTGTATCCTACCCCCCACACGGTAGTAATAATTTTATCCTGCCGCTCATCTTCCTTCATCTTGCCACGCAAGCGGCGGATATGTACCATCACAGTGTTGTTTGCCTCATACACCTTCTCATTCCAAACTTTTTCAAAAATTTCATCTGTGCTGAATACTTTTCCCGGATTGGAAGCCAGAAGATATAAAATGTCAAACTCAATGGGGGTTAATTTCACTTCTTCTTCATAAACAGTAACCTTATGGTTATCTTTGTTGATCGTCAATCCACGGATACTAATCTCATTTTTCACATTCTCATGGACATTGCTATTGGGGTTCAATTGCGTATATCGCCGAAGCTGAGATTTGACCCGGGCTGACACTTCCAGCGGATTAAATGGCTTTGCCACATAATCATCGGCCCCTGTCCCCAATCCCAAAATTTTATCCAAATCTGTGGATTTCGCACTAATCATGATAATCGGAATATTATTTGTTTCCCGAATCTTCTTACACATCTCCAGTCCACTCATACCTGGCATCATAATATCTAACAGTACCAGATGAATATCTTCTTTATCCAAAATGTCCAGTCCATCCTGCGCATTATTTGCCTTAAATACCTTATATCCATCGCTGACCAGATAGATCTCTACCAGATCGGCAATCTCCTGTTCATCATCTACAATTAAAATATTAGTCTCTGCCATAACAGTTTCCTCCTCCTGATATCCTCCAATACGCGGTTTTATACCATAGATTTACGATTCTGTTGCGTTATCATCGCTCATCGTAACTTCTCCTATACTGAGGGGTTAACGCCGTCAGCCGCCAAAAAATGGTATATGGGACGTGTGTCCCCTTATCCACTAAAGGTATGATTAGTGTAACATAAAATGTCGTTTTGTGCCTTACTTTTTTATTACAAATATTCTAGGATTTTCCAGTTAAGCTAGACTCTTATTTTAGGAATTCTTAAATCTCGAAACCAAAACGCATCTAGACCTGGTGTCCTATGCCTCCTCTTCAATTCATCTTTTGATAATATTCCAGCATCAAATCCACCATCCGCCCATAGCTCTTCACTCCGTCGCTTTGGTCATTTGCCTTCAGATACACATCATTCATCTGGTTCGCCACCTCCGCTACTTTTCCTTCATATCGCTCCCAGAAATCATTATTTCTCTGCAAATCCTCTTTCGCCTGTTTACACAGCTTTCCTCGCAATTCTATGTAACTCTCCCGATCCACTCGCGCCAGGGCATTGCTTGCATAGACCCACCCCGTCAAATACCCACTGTACCGAAATGCCTGACGCTCCGAACCCACACATGCCAGATAGCCAATAAAATTTGCTTCATCTTCCCGCATAAATCCTTTCAAATGTGACAATTCATGGCACATGGTATGTGGTATATTATAACTTGGCATATATTTGTTATAATTCGCCTCGATCGTAAATGGGGAATAAATCCCGCAAAGCTGCTGAGCCGAAAGAATCGAGGATATCCTAACCTCCTTTGGTTCCGGATAAAATCCGCCAAGCACTGCAAACTCCTCTCCTCTTCTCTTCATAGCGCGGACGCTTTCTTCTTTCCATGCCCACCGGTAGTCTAGGTAACGATCCCTCACTGCCGTCTCATTCACTTTTTTTGTTAAAAACTCACACAGTTTTTTCAATTCCTCCTCTGAATACGTCCCAACTTCCATCCCTGCATATTCTGCAAAAGAAGCCGCATAATAATTCACTCCACAGTTGCAGGTATATAAAAAGAATAATACTCCAGTCAAAAATACCATTCTCGCCAGAACTCGTCTTGGCTCCCTCCAAAATCGATAAGCATACAATATCACGCCAAAAACAAGAAAATATAGTGCTTTTTCTACCACCAAAAACGAAAAAAAGCCAAAAAAACCGCCGATTACTCTCACTAATACCGGATAAACATGATGAGCATACCATGTTGCCATCCCACTCACATTCCTTGCCAACACTTGCAAAATCATAGCCGCCGCCAGCAAACCGCCCCCACTAAAAAAATACTCTCTATCCCCCATTTTCTTCATGATATCCCGAACTATCTTCCCCGCCAAATCCCATCCGTCACCTGTTTCATTCCTTCTATACATTTCAGTACCCCACGCTCCCTCCATGTCCAGCCAAATTCAAAATCAGCAGCACCCATTCCCCTCCGCAGTCAAGGAGACGCCTGCCCTTCCATTAATTCCCATCCCCCCTCTGAAACGGAAAACTCCCGGCAGTATATCTCCTGCCAGGAGTTCCCATAACTCTTCTTTTTCACACTTTGCGCCTGACAGCTCCTATTAATGCTACAAAAGCAAAAGCCGTAAGGAACATCCTTTAATGCTTTAATCCTAACCTTACTAGAGCTCTCTTTAGTGCCATCTCTGCCCGCAGTGTATCCAACTCGGTTTCCCCAGAAGTCAAGCGCCGCTCAGCACGTGCTCTGGCCTCCTCAGCACGCTTAAAATCAATCTCATCCGGCCATTCAGCCACCTCCGCCATAATGGTAACGCTATCTGGCAGAATGGTGATAAATCCGGAGATCAGCGAAGCCTGTTTCTTCTCTCCCTCCTCATGGATCGTCAACACCCCCGGTGACACTACCGCGGTCAGCGGGATATGGTTAGGATAAACACCGATATTTCCCTCCGTCGTTGTCAGCTCTACCATGGTCACTTCCCCTTCATAGAACTGTTTTTCTGGAGTGATTACATTCAGTTTCATCACATCAGCCATAGATGTACCCCCTATTTCATACGGGCAAGTACGTCTTCAATACCGCCGGCATTCAGGAAGTACTGCTCCGGAACTTCATCATGCTTCCCTTCCAGAATCTCCTTAAAGCCCTGAATGGTTTCGGCCAGCGGCACGTAACGGCCCTCCATGCCTGTAAACTGTCCCGCCACAAAGAACGGCTGAGACAAAAATCTCTGAATCTTTCTGGCCCGAGATACAGTCAGCTTATCCTCCTCAGACAGCTCATCCATACCCAACATGGCAATGATATCCTGCAGCTCTTTATACTTCTGCAAAACCTCCTGTACACCACGCGCCACCTTATAATGCTCCTCACCCACAATACGAGGATCCAGAATGCGGGAAGTGGACTCTAACGGATCCACTGCCGGATAGATACCCAGCTCCACAATCGAACGGCTCAAAACCGTAGTCGCATCCAAATGGGCAAAAGTGTTCGCCGGCGCCGGGTCTGTCAAGTCATCCGCAGGCACATAAACAGCCTGTACGGAAGTAATAGATCCCTTCTTGGTGGAAGTAATACGCTCTTGCAACGCACCCATCTCTGTCTGTAGTGTTGGCTGATAACCCACTGCGGAAGGCATACGTCCTAACAGCGCTGACACCTCAGATCCTGCCTGAGTAAAACGGAAAATATTATCAATGAAAAGCAGCACATCCTTACCACCTTCATCACGGAAGTACTCTGCCATCGTAAGTCCCGTCAGACCCACACGCATACGCGCACCCGGCGGCTCATTCATCTGTCCGAATACCATGGTGGTCTTGTTGATAACACCCGAGTCGGACATCTCATGATAAAGGTCATTTCCCTCACGAGTGCGCTCGCCCACGCCAGTGAATACCGAATATCCGCCATGCTCCGTAGCGATATTACGAATCAATTCCTGGATTAGCACCGTCTTTCCTACACCGGCGCCACCAAACAAACCGATCTTACCACCTTTCTGATAGGGGCAGAGAAGGTCAACTACTTTGATACCAGTCTCTAAGATCTCCGTCTCTGTGGACTGTTCCTCAAAAGTTGGCGCTTTTCTGTGAATCGGAAAATATTTTTCCACCGCCGGCTTTTCCTTATTGTCAATGGGCTCTCCCAACACATTGAAAATACGCCCCAGCGTATTTTCTCCCACCGGTACAGTAATCGGCGCGCCGGTCGCAATCGCGTCCATGCCACGTCTCAAGCCATCCGTACTTCCCATAGCGATACATTTTACTGTATCATCGCCAAGATCCTGGGCTACCTCCACGACCAGCTTTCCGCCGTTATCCAGCGGAATCTCGATCGCCTCGTTAATTTCCGGAATCTTGCCCTGGGAGAACTTGATGTCGATAACCGCACTGATGATCTGTGTGATTTTGCCAATATTTTGTTCTGCCATCTTGTTTCTCCTTAAATATTCTTTTCTCTGTCCAAAACTCTTGCACAACCGGCTGCCTTGCTTTTAATTGATAGCATTCGCACCGGCGATAATCTCCGTCAGTTCCTGCGTGATGGATCCCTGCCGTGCTCGATTGAACTGGATCTCCAGCTTTCCTAACATCTCCTCAGCATTATTCGTTGCCGAATCCATGGCGTTCATACGGGCACCGTTCTCACTGGCTACCGCTTCCAATAACGCGCCATAGATCAGGCTGCTCATATACTTGGGAATAATCATATCTAACACCGTCTCTGCACTCGGCTCATAATTCATCAACGCCCGCGCTTTTGGCTCATCCCCTGTTTCATTGACAGCCGAATCCCGGTCAAAAGGAAGCAGCTTCACTAACCGGGGAATATGAACCACTGTATTTTTAAAGGACGTATATGCCAGATAAATCTCACTGACCTCTCCCCGTTCAAAGGCGCCCAAAAGCTCCTTCGTCAGATCTGCGGCATCCTGGTATAGCGGTTCATTGATCACTTCCGAATAATCCGCTGTAATCTCATACCCCTTTCTTGCTAAACCGTCTCGGCCCTTGCGGCCGATGGCATAGATCTTGGTATTTGCCGCCACAAGACCAGGGTCTGCCATAATCAGCTTCACGATATTATTGTTATAACCACCCGCCAGACCACGATTGGAGGTAACCGCAATCACTGCTTTCTTACCCTCCGTACCAGCTTTCAAATATTTATGATCCATGGCGCCAGATCTCTCCAGCATGGAGGCGATGGTATCATACATCCGATTAAAGTAGGGTTTGGAACTTTCCGCTTTCGTTCTGGATCTCTGCAGCTTGACCGTGGATACCAGTTTCATGGCCTTTGTGATCTGGCCCGTACTCTGGATACTTGCCCTTCTGCGTTTAATATCTCTCATGGATGCCATGATTTACGTTCCTCCCGTCCTACCGCTGTGCCTTACACTCCTTGATCGCCTTCACCAAAAGCTCCTCTGTCTCATCCGACATCTGTTTGGTCTCACGAATCGAAGATGGAATCTCCGGATATTTGGTATCAATATATTTAAACAGTTCTTTCTCAAAAGCCAAAACATCCGACACTGGAATATCCAGCAGATATTTTCTAGTAGCTGCATAGATAATGATAACCTGATATTCTACTGGCATCGGCTGATACTGTGGCTGTTTTAAGACTTCCCGAATTCTCTCACCTTGTGCCAACTGCTCCTTCGTCGCCGCATCCAGATCGGAACCGAACTGCGCAAACGAAGCCAATTCACGGAACTGGGCCAACTCGGTACGAATTGGAGCCGAAATCTTCTTGATCGCTTTAATTTGCGCCGCACCACCTACACGGGATACGGACAGACCAGCGTTGATAGCCGGACGGAATCCGGAATTGAACATCTCGGTCTCCAGATAAATCTGTCCATCTGTAATAGAAATCACGTTGGTTGGGATATAGGCCGATACATCGCCTGCCTGCGTCTCAATAATCGGCAAAGCAGTCAGAGAACCTCCTCCTAACTCTTCCGACAAACGGGATGCACGCTCCAACAAACGAGAGTGCAGATAGAAGACATCACCCGGATAAGCCTCACGGCCCGGCGGTCTCTTCAACAGCAACGATAAAGTACGGTAAGCCGCCGCATGCTTGGTCAGATCGTCATAGATCACCAACACATCCTCTCCACGCTCCATCCATTCCTCGCCGATAGCACATCCGGAATAAGGAGCAATAAACTGCAAAGGAGCCAAGTCAGATGCCGTGGAAACTACGATAGTAGTATAATCCATAGCTCCGAACTCCTCTAAAGTTCTCACGATATTTGCTACTGTGGAAGCCTTCTGGCCAATAGCGACATAGATACAATGGACTCCCTGACCTTTTTGATTAATAATCGTATCAATGGCAATAGCCGTCTTACCAGTCTGGCGATCACCGATGATCAGCTCACGCTGGCCTCTTCCGATCGGAATCATAGCATCGATAGCCTTAATGCCGGTCTGCAGCGGAGTATCCACTCCTTTTCTCTCGATAACGCCGTGCGCTACTCGCTCAATACGGCGGAACTGGTCTGTCTCTACTGGCCCCTTACCGTCAATCGGCTGTCCCAAAGCATTCACCACGCGCCCGGTTAGCGCATCACCTACTGGAACCTCCACCACGCGGCCGGTTGTCTTTACGATATCACCCTCACTAATATTGCTGGTATCACCAAGAAGAACGACACCCACGTTGTCCTCCTCTAAGTTCTGCACCATGCCATAGATCTCTCCTGGAAACTCCAGAAGCTCACCCTGCATAGCTTTTTCCAGCCCATGAACCCGAGCAATACCGTCCGCTACTGTGATAACGGTGCCGACATCCGAGACTTCCAGCTTGGTAGAATATTTCTGAATCTGTTCTTTAATAACCGAACTGATTTCTTCTGGTCTCAAATTCATTTTGCTGTTTCCCTTTCTGAAATGTTAATTGCCGCCCAAATTGTAACAGTTTTTCTTCCTTCCCTGTTACCTGAATCAAGCCATCTGCAACTGAGAAAGCTCTTTTTTCATCTCATAGAGCCGCGTGCGGATACTGCTATCTACCACCCGATCGCCAATCCGAATCACCATACCGCCAATCAAAGCGGAATCGATCTGATAATTCATTTCAAACATCACATAGTCTGTAGTTTCCAGCAGTTTCTCCTGCAAGCGGGCTTTCTGCTCTTCGCTCAGTTCCACCGCACTGGTCACGGATACGGTCCCGATCCGTTTATACTCTTTTACCCGCTGAATAAAATAGGCAAAAATCGGAATCAGATCGTTCTGCCGGTCTTTCTCTACGACTACAGTCAAAAATCCCATCAACTCCTCTTCCACCCTGCCTTCAAAGACCTGATGAATGATGGTAACCTTTTCCTCCTTGACGATCCGCGGATTATTGAGAAGTGCCATCAGCTCCGGATTGCCCTCCAAAACAGGAACCAGAGAGACAATCTCCTCATAAAGCACATCTATCCGATCCTTCTCCATGGCGGTCTCAAATAATGCATCCCCGTACACCTTTGACACTAACTTTGCCATGTACTCTCACCCATTTCCTTCAAAGTCTCGTCAATTAGGGCATTCTGGATCGTCATATCGATGGAGCTTCCCACTGCCTTCTGTGCCATCAATGCAGCGATATTCACTACATCCTGTTTCAAACCGTCAATAGCTTTCTTTTTCTCCAGCTCGATTTCCCGGTTGGCTCGCTCAACGATACGAGATGCCTCTGCCCTTGCTTCATCGAGGATCTCTGCCTCTCGGTTCTTGGCTTTCTTTCTTGCCGCTTCCAGAATATCCTCTGCTTCCTTATTTACATTCTTAAGCTTCGTCTCATACTCTTCCTTCAAGGCACTAGCGTCCGCCATATCGCCAGCAGCTAAAGCTAATTCGTCAGCGATTTTCTTTTTCCGCCTTTCCAGTACATCCCGCACGGGGTTGAAGAGCAGATAGGATAAACAAAAGAATAATATGAAGATATTGATACCGGTCAGTACTGCATCATGCAGCAACTGTGGATCAAATCCTATCAGTCTGTCCAAATCTTAAGCCTCCTTTCGTCCTTATTCCCTCCCAGTCTTTAAGCTCCGAAAGGCTTAACGAACATCAGGATAATGGCAACTACCAGACCATACAAACCTGTAGTCTCAGCAACTGCCTGGCCCAAAAGCATAGTGGAAGTGATGTCAGATTTTGCTCCCGGATTACGACCTACCGCAGACGCACCGTGACCAGCAGCAATACCCTGTCCAACACCAGGTCCGATACCGGCGATCATCGCCAGACCTGCACCAATTGCGGAACAACCAAAAATAAAGTCCTGTCCTGAGATACCATTCATAGTAAAATTCCTCCTAAAAATAATATATGATTTATAAAATCCTCATTTTCATAGCCGGAGTTTCCGGCCTACAGAGCACACTGTAGTACAGCATTACTCCATTTTATCATTGATATAAACCATGGTCAGCATACAGAACACATAGGTCTGTATAGCACCTGAGAACACATCACAATAAACGTGAAGCGCCGCCGGAATACCGATATTGACCAAGATCGGCATCATTCCGTACCACAGCCCCATGATAATCACGCCTGAAAGCAGATTCGCAAACAGACGCAGGGAAATAGACAGCGGATTGGCTAGCTCTCCGATCAGATTGATCGGGAACAGAATCGGTGTTGGCTCAAACAAACTGGTAAAATGTCTCAGCTTACGATTCTTAATTCCCTGATAGTTGACAATAAAGAATGTAAACATACCAAGCAGAAACGTCACACCATAATCTGCAGTAGGCGCACGAAGCCCTAACAGGCCGCTCAGATTACAAAACAGAATAAATAGAAAAATAGTTCCGATGTAATTAACAAACCTCTTCGCATTACCTGCCAGAATCCCATCTGCCATTTTCTGCAACATCTCATACGCATATTCCAATACGTTCTGAAATGTACCTGGCACATCGTCTGCCTTTCTCAGTGCACGGTTGGCCAACACAGCAATCAACAGAATCATAAGCGTAACGATCCACATACCTATTGTTGTTGTTGTGATCCAAAAATCCTGGCCAAACATCTGGTATTTCAAAACACCATGTATCATAAAGTCCGGCTCATGAGCGATCAGCATCCCCATATATTGTCCTCCTTTCTTCTAAAGATAGCCGCCTCCGCAATGCATCGCATCGGCTTCATAGTTCTTCCGTCTTGGAATCCTCCCCGCCCGCAGCTATATGCGGTTCCTCTTCCCTGGCAATAATCTTGTGAATCAGCGGCTGTAAGTATGCGCCCGCTTTCATCCCCATGGCTCCAATCACCATGGCCAGAAGATCCACACGGAACACTCTCCAACAACAAAATAACGCTGCCACCAGCACCACTTTTCGTATCATGCTATGAACAATCGTGGTCTTACTGGCATAACTCTCATTCTGGCTTTCCAGTGCCCGTTCCGTCGTCACCGCCATATGAATTAACATCAACACGGCTCCGACCATCCCTGCCAACAATCCTCCCAGAACCGGAATGACCGGATAGGAAAATCTAGGCAAAAATACCCATGCAAGCACACCCAGCAGCAAATTATACAAGACAATACCGACGGACATCTCAAAAAGAAGGTTTTTTGTTGATCTGCTCAGCCATTCCATCTCCCATATGCCTCCCTGTTTGCCGCTTGTTTCTCTGCCGAAACGGCCTTTCCCGAGTCGTTCTCAAGCACTTCCGTGCTTTTTGTCCGGATTTTCCAGATTCCTATGGTTTCTCCCGCCGGATCCGGCTTGGCCGCTTCGGCCTGCTGATTCCGATTCTTTCTCCTTGGTTCTGTCGCTCTTGCAAAACTACCTCATCTTCCCTGCGTTCTTGCTCAAGCGACTTCACTGCCAGGTGCCAGGCACTTTTTCCGCCTGCCAATACTCCCAGAATCAACAGCGGCACCAATGTCTTCATCCCATACCGGGAATCCACCTGATACCCAATGAATATGCACAAAAAAATGGGAGCTAGAACACTGATGCCAAGCTGCGTAACCATGGCCATATTCCGAAATACGCTTTTTTTATATTTCATGCTCCCACTCCTCTCTGCAATTTGCATGTATCTTTTATTATAACCAATCTTTTCCGATTTGTCCATGATTGTTGCAAAAGAAACAGCAAATCCTGGCAAACCACAATTTGCTCTGGACTTATTTGTTATTTTTTACTATAATAGTATCATAGTTTTATCATATGACATAGCAATCGGAATAACGAAAAACCGTTTTATGTACAACACAACAAGCTTCTATCTGTATCTTCATCTTTTGGAGATACGAATACCTTACAAAGAATGGTGGTATCTATGAAGAATTTAACCGCACAAGTCCAGATGCTTGGCGGCTTCTGTCTCACCATCGGAGATGTCTCCATCACCAACAAAGTTCAGCAGGCTAAAAAACCTTGGACTATTCTTGAATATCTGGTATATTACCATGATCGGGAAATTTCCGCTGATGAGTTAGTTGACGTTATCTGGTCTGATGACAACAATGTTAATCCAACCAACGCTCTGAAGACATTGATCTTCCGCACCCGCAAACTTCTGGAGCCTTTTAATCTTTCCACGCAGCAGTTGATCTCCCAAAACCGCGGTTCCTACTGCTGGAATTCCGAGGTTCCTCTTTCCTTGGATTCTTCCGAATTTGAAGCTTTATGCGAACAAAGCAAGCAGCCAGGACTTACAGAAGCACAACAGCTAGAATACCTTTTACAGGCAATCCGGCTATACAAGGGAGATTTCCTTCCCAAGATCGCCTGGGATCCTTGGGTGATTCCAGTCAGCCGGCATTACCACACCTTATTTGTCCACGCTGCCATGCAGGCAATTGAAATCCTTCTTAAAGAAGAACAGTGGGATTCTATCATTGAGCTATGCCGTCATGCAATTACTATTGAAGCTCATAATGAAGATTTTCAATATCATTTGATTTATGCTCTCTACTGCAACGGCAATCAACGGCAAGCTCTGGAACAATACCGTATTATGGTGGATTCCTTTTACAATGAATTCGCAATCACCCCTTCGGAACGAATGACCGATTTATATAAGTTGATACAAGATCAGGAACACGGGGTAAATACCGATCTCTCCTTGATTCAGAAATCCATGCAGGAGAAAAGAGAGCACTCGGGAGCCTATTCCTGTGAATTCACTGTATTCCGCGATATTTATCAGCTCGAACAACGGGCAATCGCGAGAACTGGCGATTCCATTTTTTTAGGATTGCTCACTTTGGCTCTGGAAGATGGCAGCCTTCCAAAATCTTCTGTGCTTACGCGGGCAATGGGGCATTTGGGCAATGCTGTTACCAGTTCTCTTCGCCATGGAGATGTCTATACCCGCTATAGTGTCAGTCAATATATGCTCTTACTCCCCTCTGCCTCCTATGAAAATGGGGAGATGGTCATGCAACGAATTATTCGTAATTATAAAAAGGCATATTTGCGTAAAGATATTATCATTCATTATTCTCTGCAGGCAGTAGCACCATTCGAAAGCGATTCTTGACTTTTGATAGGAGAAAAGCCTCTGGACACTATATAGTGGCCGGAGGCTTTTCCTATTCCCCTTTAAATCACATCTGCTTGCTCCTCCCAGCTGCTCCGATCCCGAATTGCTGCTCCCATCATATTGATCAATTCCAGGAAGCTGCGAAAGCTAACTTGTTTCCGATGTTCTTTCCAGTATATGCTTCCCTGGCAGGTATTATGTTCATAAAACATTGGCCGAATCATAAAAGTTTGACTCTTCTTTTCCTTGCGAAACCGATATACCAGAGTATCCGGCAAAACCTTCATTACTTCTGGGCAGCTCATCACAATCCGCAAATATTTCTCCACCCGCTGTTGACTTGTCTCTGTTTCCTGGTCCGAGTTCTCTGATATTCCTCTCAAATCATTTTCCAGCCAACCTACCAACTCTAGAAAACTGGAAAAATGAAAAGTCTTTCCCGCGCGGTTCATCACAGTCCCCTGCCAGCTGGCATTTTGACGATGCGTAACCCGAATCGTAAAAGTATCAGCTGTACCCGCTCTTCTCCCTGCCTCTCTCACAATTTCCCGCTGCATTCCATCTTCACGAATACTGCACAGTTCCCGCCTGTCCATCACAGACCGTGGATATTGCAGCTTCGTAAAATATTGTTCCATTTGCCAGGCAAATTCATAATAACCAGTAAAATAAACCCCCATCTGTTGACTCCCCTGATACAGGACTCCTTCTAATGGCTGATTCTCATACCAGTCGACTGCCATAGTAAAAACACGTTCCCTATCATATAGTTTACTTTTATAGGATATTGCCATATTTTGTAATCCCCCTGTCATCAAGGTTCAAACCTTTTTGGTAATAGATATCCTATATCTTATCACAAATCACAAAATTTTGAAACATATTTTTTGGAAATTTAAACAAACGTTTTCATTTTACGATGCTTCTCCCATTTTTGCCAGCTTTGCTGCCTGGTCGGCAGCAATCAGACTGTCAATCAATTCCTGAATATCGCCATTCATAACCGAATCAATTTTATAAAGTGTCAATTTTATTCGATGCTCTGTCACTCTGCCTTGAGGAAAGTTGTAAGTGCGAATTTTTTCGGACCGATCCCCTGTCCCAATCTGGCTCCGCCGTTCAGCTGCTTCTGCACTCATCTTTTTTTCCATCTCTAGATCATACAATTTAGAACGCAGCAACCGAAATGCCTTCTCCTTATTTTGAAGCTGAGATTTCTCTGTCTGACTGTAAATCACAATTCCCGTAGGAATATGGGTCAAGCGAACCGCTGAATCCGTCGTATTGACACATTGTCCTCCGTTTCCAGAAGCACGCATAACATCAATACGGCATTCATTCATATCCACTTGCACATCTACTTCTTCCGCTTCCGGCATTACCGCCACCGTGGCTGTGGAAGTATGGATTCGTCCTCCTGACTCGGTCTCTGGCACTCTCTGTACCCGATGAACCCCACTCTCGTATTTCATTCGAGAATAGGCCCCTTTGCCGGTGATCATGGCGACTACTTCCTTAAAACCGCCAATCCCATTTTCATTTAAGCTGACTAACTCCACCTTCCACCGCTGACTTTCTGCATAATTCACATACATACGATATAGTTCCGAGGCAAACAATGCCGCCTCATCACCACCGGCTCCGGCACGAATTTCCAAAATAATATTTTTGTCATCATTCGGATCCTTAGGCAAAAGTAAAATCTTCAAATCCTGTTCCAGCAATTCGACTCTTTTTTTGGCATCTGACAATTCTTCCTTGGCCATTTCCCGCAGTTCCTCGTCGCTTTCCTCATTTAAAAGCGCCAGACTATCTTCGATATCCTGTTTCGCCCGTTTATAATTTTGATAAGTCTCTACTACAGGCGCCAAATCCGACTGCTCTTTCATCAACCTGCGAAATCGTCCTTGATCCTCAGTCACTCCTGGCTCATTCAATTCCTGCATGATCTCCTCATAATGGATTAACATATCATCTAATCGGTCAAACATCTCGTTCCCTCCTGGTGGTACATTCTTCTTATGCAACCCTTTTTATACCAGCTTTTTCTGGTTTTCTTTCCATCCTTCTTCACTGCCTGGCCAGACTGCAACAACCACTCTATCTTTTCCTGCAAGGTCTTTATGCACCACAATCTTCTCATATCCGGCAAATTCCAACAGCTTGCCAACTTTCCCTCCTTGGTCAAATCCAATCTCCAGGTAAATCCGGCCCCCCGGCTTTAAATATCCGCCAGCCGCAGCCGCAATCCTTTTATAATAACGCAGTCCGTCCTCGGCACCATCCAATGCCAAAAGCGGCTCATGTTCTCGAACTTCCGGCTCCAAAACAGAAATCATCGCTGTTGGAATATATGGCGGATTTGCAGTAATCACATCATATTTTCTGCTATCTTCCCACAATGCAGCAAACAAATCTCCCTGCAAAATCTCCACCATTTTTTCTGTGATATTGAACATTTCCCTCCAAGGAATCTCTCCCCGCGAAAGCAGCCAATTCGGCAACAAAGTCCTTATATTTCTTTCTGCCACCTTCAATGCTTCTTTTGAAATATCCGTAATCGTTATCTTTTGAAATCCCCCTCTTGCTGCCAAACTGATTGCTATGCAACCGGACCCGGTACATAAATCCAGCAGAGCGTTTTCCACCAACCGTTCTCCATTTCTTCTATGTTCCATATCAGCCAATACCAGCTCTACCAGCGTCTCGGTATCCTGTCTGGGAATTAACACATGACGATTCACATAAAACTCAAGTCCCATGAATTCCTGATTACCCAAAATCTGCTGCAGCGGACATCTGCGACATCTCCGGTCAATCATCTCCCAGTAAAGCTTTATTGACATCTGGTTGTGACGATTCTCTTCCAGCTCCTGCATCCGATTCATCAAAAAATGTACCATATCTAGATGAAAAGCCGCCAGCAAAAGCTGTCTGGCGTCCTGTTTGGCATCTGGAGCTTTGGCTCTCTCTAGCGCATGGGTTCCTTCTGTTAAAAGACGAAACAAAGTCATAACTTCTCTGACCCCGGCTTTATAGCCCCTGATTTTTGGTCTTTCGTTTTATTTCCCTCAGTCTCCACAATTTCTGCTACCTGTTCGGATCGTTCTTCCAGAACCTTTGTCTCTGGAAAGTTTTCTCTCAGATAAGTTTTCCAGTCAAAAACTGCTTCGACTGCTGCAATTGCTACCTCGATCATACTATCATCCGGCTCGCTGGTAGTTAAATTCTGCATCCACATTCCCGGCTTGCTGAGAAGATTCACAATCTTGGAATCACTCCGCCCAGCCAATCGCAAAAACTCATATGAGACACCAGCAATCACAGGAATCAAAATCACCCGACTAAGCATTCGCAGCCATATTGTATCCACACGGATCGCCATAAAAAACAGAATACTGATCACCATCACAATAATCAGGAAACTGGTGCCGCATCGTTTATGCTGTTTGGAACTTTGGCGTACATGTTCCACATTTAGTGTCATGCCATGTTCAATGCAATTAATACACTTATGCTCTGCTCCATGATACATGAAAGTACGGCGAATATCCTCCATGCGGGAAATTAATTTGATATACGTCACAAAAATCGCGATTCGGATACATCCCTCTAGTATCGCCATCACTGTCGCTGAAGAGATGAATTTTCGAAAAACATTGGCAATCAACAAGGGCAACACCATAAAAATCCCAATCGCCATTATCACGGAAAAAACCATCACAAACGCCATCAGCGCTTTCTCTACTTTTTCCCCAAACACTTTATCCAGCCAGAGTTCAAACCTTCCTGGTTCTGAATCCTCATCATCTTCAAAAAAGCTGGCTGAAAAACTCAGCGTCCGCATCCCCAGCACCATGGAATCAATAAAACTGAATATTCCTCGTACAAATGGTAAAGCACATAATGGTATCTTCTCCGTCATACTGACGTAACAGTCTTTTTTGACCTCAATCTCTCCGTCTGGCCTTCGTACTGCTGTAGCATATTCTTGTTTATTCTTCATCATAATTCCTTCTATGACAGCCTGCCCGCCGATTCCGGAATACTTCATGAAAACTCCTTTCCTTCCTATCTACCGCAGTGAAAATTTCACCACTCATTTTTGTAGAACACACTTTGCTTTTAAAAATTAAGAATAAAAGAAGGTTGAGCCAAAGTGTCTCCACTTAAGTCTCAACCTTACTTCGCGCTCTTACTGCTTTTATGCATTGATACCATACTTTCTGTTAAACTTGTCGATACGGCCACGCGCCGCTGCTGTCTTCTGCTGACCCGTATAGAAAGCATGACACTTGGAACAGATTTCCACATGAATCTCTTTCTTGGTAGAACCAGTAACAAACTCATTACCACAGTTGCAAGTCACTTTTGCCTGATAATAGGCGGGATGGATACCCTCTTTCATGATTTTCACCTCTTTACTTTTCAATTATATCGTCCTGTGATCCGCTAACAGTCTCTCTTGTACTGTTAAAATCACCCCACGTCTATAAATAGCTTTGTAAGTATATCATAAAGATTCACTATTTGCAAGTGAAAAATCATCAATAAAATCGGATTCTCTTAGCGTTTTCTACGAATTCTCGGTTATTCCTGGTCTTGGTAAATAGATCCAGAACCTTCTCCACAGCATCTTCTGGCTTTAGGGTATTGGTCGCCTTGCGAATAATATCTACTGCCTCCCCTTCTTCCTGAGTGAGAAGCAAATCATCCCGTCGGGTGCCAGACTTCAAAATATCAATAGCCGGGAAAATTCTCTTTTCGGACAACTTGCGATCCAAAACCAACTCCATATTGCCAGTCCCCTTGAATTCCTCATAAATCACATCATCCATACGACTTCCCGTATCTACCAACGCTGTGGCCAAAATCGTCAGGCTGCCACCCTCACGCATATTCCGAGCCGCTCCAAAGAAACGCTTCGGCATATGCAATGCTGCCGGATCCAAACCGCCGGAAAGTGTCCGTCCACTGGGGGGCACCACCAGATTGTATGCTCTGGCCAGACGAGTAATGCTATCCAGAAGAATAATTACATCTCGCTTATGCTCCACCAAACGCTTTGCTCGCTCAATCACCATCTCGGATACTCGTTTATGGCGCTCTGGCAGCTCATCAAAAGTAGAATAAATAACTTCCACATTTTCTCCCATCACCGATTCTTTGATATCGGTAACCTCCTCCGGCCGCTCGTCAATCAGCAGAATAATCAAATGCATATCGGAATGGTTGGTAGTAATTGCCTGAGCCACCTGCTTTAGCAATGTGGTTTTACCTGCCTTTGGCGGAGAAACAATCATACCGCGTTGTCCCTTGCCAATTGGCGACAGCAAATCCAGCACCCGCATTGCTGTGGATGTCTTTTCCATTGTTTCCATATGAAGACGTTCATTAGGAAAAATCGGCGTCAGATTTTCAAAATTCGGACGCTTTTCGATCACGCTGATGGGATAACCATTTACATTTTTTATATACAAAAGAGCGGCGAATTTTTCTGCCGCTGTCTTCACCCGGCGGTTCCCCACAATAATATCGCCTGTCTTTAGGTTAAAACGGCGGATCTGAGATGGCGCTACATATACGTCATTCTCTCCTGGGAGAAAATTCTCACATCGAATAAAACCAAAGCCATCCGGCATTACCTCCAAAATACCATTCGCGCCAATCCCGCTATCCAACTCAGCAACCTCCTGAGGACTCAGCACTTCCGCCTGACGATTGTCCCGCACTGGACGGATCTGAGGTTTTCCTAAGTTCGGATTGCGTTCTTCACTCTTTCCTTCATTGGGGGATTTTGTCAATGGAGGAGCCACTGCAGTTTTGATAATTTCTTCTTGTTCTGCAGCGCTACACAAAATGTCGATCAGTTCAGCCTTCCGCATAGTGCTCCAACCTTTAATTTTTTGCGCCTTTGCGAGCTCACGCAATTCAGCAAGAGGCAATGTTTGTAATTTTTCTCTCATATAATGCTCTCCATTTCTAAATATGAAATTTTGTTCTCTTTGGCTTCTTTTGTAGGCAAACTATGCTTTGCTCACCTGACCAATCATTGCTTAGGGGTAATAAATGACTCCAGAAAAACCTGACGACAGATTACGGGGGAATAAACTTGGCCTCCCCCGTCCCATATATGGATATTATATAACGATTTCAACAAAAAAGAAAGAGGGATTTTTCCTTTGTCGAAATCTTTACTACTACTGGCTAATATTTCAGACACCTGAATAATTCTATCACGATAAAGCTTCCACACTATTTTTTAAAAACTGCATATGCTCCTGAATTTTCTTTTCATAGCCACTTTCTGCTGGATGATAGAAACTCTGCCCTTCCATTCCGTCCGGCAAATACTGCTGTTTTACATAATGATTAGGATAATTATGGGCATATTGATACCCTGTACCCCGTCCCAAATCCGCCGAACCTTTATAGTGTGCATCTTGCAAATGCACAGGAACCTGCATTCCTCGTTGATTTTTTACCGCATTCATTGCCTCACTAATTGCACATACTGCTGCATTGCTTTTGGGAGCTGTCGCCACATAGGTCACAGCTTGAGCCAGAATAATCTGTGCCTCTGGCATACCGATTCGTTCCACTGCCTGAGCCGCGCTTACTGCCACCATCAATGCTTGTGGATCTGCGTTCCCCACATCTTCAGACGCACAAATCATAATCCGCCGGGCGATAAACCGGATATCTTCGCCAGCATACAACATTCTTGCCAGATAATATACGGCGGCATCTGGATCCGATCCTCTCATGCTTTTAATGAATGCCGAGATTGTGTCATAATGATTATCCCCTTCTTTATCATAGCGGACTGCTCGTTTCTGAATACATTCCTGAGCCACTTCAAGTGTAATATGGATCGTATCGTCCGCAGTATTCCGCTCGGTGGTCAACACCCCCAGTTCTACCGCATTCAGAGCAGCTCGCGCATCTCCTCCAGCCACATCAGCCAAAAACTCTGCCGCATCTTTATCAATCTCCGCGTGATAGCTTCCCATTCCCCGATCCTTATCGGATATGGCTCGGTAAATCAATTCCTCCACATCTGCTCTCTCCAAAGGCTTTAACTCAAAAATCAGAGAACGAGATAAAAGCGCCCCATTCACCTCAAAATAAGGATTTTCCGTGGTGGCGCCAATCAAAATCAATGTCCCATCTTCCACGAAAGGCAGAAGATAATCCTGCTGACTTTTATTAAAGCGGTGAATTTCGTCTACAAACAAAATCGTCTTTTTTCCATACATACCCAAAGCATCTTTTGCAGCTCTCACCACTTCTTCCATATCTTTTTTCCCTGCTATTGTTGCATTAATCTGGCGAAATTCAGCGCTGGTTGTATTGGCAATTACTCTTGCCAACGTTGTCTTGCCGGTTCCTGGCGGACCGTAAAAAATAATGGACCCCAACTGATCCGCACGAATCGCCCGATAAAGCAGCTTGTCCTTTGCCAGCAAATGTTGCTGCCCCACAACCTCATCAAGAGTACGTGGCCGCATGCGAGAAGCAAGAGGAGATTCTTTTTCTTGTGCAGCGCTTCTCATATAGTCAAATAAGTCCATAAAATACCTCTTTTTCTCCAGCCATGAAGACTGATAATTTTTCTTTTTTCAGTATATCCCCTGAAAGGAGGGATGTCAACTGGACTGAAATGCCGTCCAATAACATATATTGATTTATGATTGAACCATAATTGTTGGCAAAAAGAGAGGTGAATCCCTTATGTTCTGGGATAGATGGAATCTGGGACGAAAAACCACTTTCTTGATGACCATTTTAATGGTAGATGGAATTCTTTTGGGAATGGGAATCGCAATGTTCCGATATCAAGGAATCGATAAACATCTCTTGCAAAAGCATCAAACAGTTCCTATGGCTGTCGTCCACCCAGGAGCTGAAGAAAAAGTAGTCGCATTGACATTTGACGATGGACCACACGAAACTTATACGTTACAATTGCTAGATGGTTTACAGAAACGTGGAGTGAAAGTTACTTTCTTTTTGATGGGGCAGAATATCAGTGGGAATGAAGCTCTGGTTCGTAGAATGCAACAAGAAGGTCATCTGATTGGAAATCACAGTTACCGACATATTCCACTGACAAAAGCAGCAGAAGATATGGTATGTGAAGCAGTCGAACACACGGAACAGATCATTGAAAATATTACTGGTAATCGACCGAAGTATCTGCGTCCTCCTTACGGCGATTGGAATGAAAATTTGGAATGTCGTCTAAATTTAACTACTGTCTTCTGGTCTGTCGATTCTCTGGACTGGAAACTTCAAAACAAAGCCAGGATTGTCAATCTGGTGGAAAATAAAGTTCGCAATGGAGACATCATTTTGATGCACGATATTTTTCCTGAATCCGTAGAAGCCGCCCTCGAAATTATCGATCAGCTAACAGCGGAAGGATATCAGTTTGTAACCGTAGACGAATTGTTGATTGATTGAAGCAGAGAGAAATGCCCGGCAAAATCGGATAAAACGTCATCCACTTTTGCCGAGCAAATATTTAGATCCCTTTCGAATGGTTACGACTTCAAAGCATCATGCCAAAACTTCTTCGTATGCCCTAGCCATCCCATCTACCTGAATCTTATCATACCATTTTTGAACTTCTGTCCACATATCACTCAAATCTTGTCCCCAATATTCCTGTTTCTTAAGCACTTCTTCTACCGATGCTTCTTTCATGAACTGAACTACATCTTCGCTGTCATTCGCCGCATCCGTATGATAAAATGCAATTAATGCCGCCAAAGAAAACGTCAAGCCCTGAGGATAAACACCGAATTGCTCTTTGTGCTCCAAAATTGTCGGCAATACTCTTGCCTTAAATTTGGACACAGAATTCAAGGCAATCGACAACAACAGATGTTTAATAAATGGATTAGAAAAACGTTCCAGAACCGCCTCCCCAAAACGCCGATTATCTTCCGTATCCCCAATGGTCGGAATGATTTCGTCAAAAATACATTTTTTCAGCAACCCAGAAACCTTCTCATCCTTCAAACACTCGCCAACCGTTTCCAGCCCATATAAATGTGCCGCCAAAACCATTGAAGTGTGAGCGCCATTGAGAATCCGTACTTTACGCTTTTTGTAGGGATCTACATTGTCTGTCCAAACCACATTAAAACCAGCTTTCTGCAACGGCAGCTCATCCTCATGTTGCCCCTGGATCACCCACAGATGGAAAATTTCTGCCGTATCCATCATATTATCCTGTTCCCCGATTCTCTTACACAGAGCTTCGTGCTCATCCCGCGGAAAACCAGTTACAATCCTGTCTACCAAAGTCGAACAGAAATCATTCTCTCTCTTCAGCCAGCTCTTAAATTCCTCACCCAGCTTCCACAGATCTGCATATTGTAAACAGCATTTCTCCAACTCCTCCCCGTTATGATCAATCAGCTCACAAGATAAAATGATGAATCCCTTTAATCCCAGTTGGTACCTCTTGTATAAAAGCTGAGTTAGTTTCCCTGGAAAAGTCTTTGCCGGGGTATCTTCCCATTGATTGTCAGGTGCAAATTCAATTCCTGCTTCTGTGGTATTGGATACAATAAAACGAAAATCCGGATTTTCAGCCAAAGCCATATAATTCTCATAATCCGTATATGGATTCACACATCTAGAAATCACCTGAATATGAGTGTGCTCATCAACCACCTCTCCCCCATCGATTCCCCGCAAGAACAGATTATATTCACAATTCTGTTTCTCCAGTATTTCGCACATCCCTCGTTCAATCGGTTGCACTACTACTACAGAGCCGTCAAATAATCCTTGATCTTTCATCTTCTGGAAAAAATAATCCACAAAACCACGCAGAAAACCACCTTCACCAAACTGAATCACTGTTTCTTTTTCATTGCTCATCACCTGTAACCTCCGGTTTTTTATTTTCCCATTATCCATCCTGCCGCTGTTGTCTATCATTCTTTTTGTAAGCACTTACATTTTAAACAACAAAACAAAATAGATAGTTTATATTATAAATCATACACGATTTTTTTCTTTAATGCAAGAGTATTTCTAATATTTTTGTAAGCATTTACATTTTTGATACCTGAATACATTTATTTCTCTATTGAAACAAAAGCGGCTGCAAAGCCGGAGTTCCTTCTCCCTGCTTTGCAGCCGCTTTTCCTTCAGACTCATTAAACCACTACATGTACATTTACTGCCTGTACACCACGGTTTCCTTCGGTAGTATCAAAGGTCACCTTCTGTCCATCCTCCAGAGTTTTGTAGCCATCTGCTACAATACCAGAAAAGTGAACAAACACTTCTTCTCCAGTTGCATCATTTGTAATGAATCCATAGCCTTTAGTTGCATTAAACCACTTTACTGTACCGTTATTCATAATGGGTACCTCCTACCATTTATTTTCGTATTTCCCCTGAAATAAAAATCACATATTTGTGTAAATCATGAGGCTAACTTCATGACTTACACAAATATGTGAATCAATAGCTCATGTGAAAATACTAGCTAATCTTATCACCGATTTTTACCCCTGTCAAGGGTTTTACGCTATTTTTCGAGCAATTACTATAAAGTTTTTATAAATTTACCTCTCGGTTCCAAAATCTCACTTCCAGGTTACAAGTAACGCAGAAAAACCGCGAAAAATCGTGGTTTGAAGTTAAAGCAATTCTTTTCAATCTTCCTCTTTTTCCCTTTTTACATATGATTTTATACATAAACTTCAATTTTTAGATGACATAATTCTCTATTAATTTCAATTTTTCTGTAACAGATAATTATCCTCTGTAAAACAATTAAATAACTCAATAAATGAAAAGAGGAGATGTACACCCACAGAATGCAGGTGTACATCTCCTCCCGATTCCTTAAGTCTTTCTGCCAAACCCCGTCTTGGCGTTCTCTTACTTCAGAGTAACTTTTGCGCCCTCGGCCTCCAGTTTTGTCTTCAGCTCTTCTGCCTCTTCTTTGGAAGCGCCTTCCTTCACTACCTTCGGAGCGCCGTCCACGACATCCTTCGCCTCTTTCAAGCCTAAACCAGTAGCCTCGCGAACTACTTTGATAACTTTAACCTTATTCGGACCAACCTCTGTCAATTCTACATCAAACTCTGTCTTCTCATCAGCTGTATCAGCCGGGCCTACCGGACCTGCCATAATAACACCTGCAGATGCGGATACACCAAACTCTTCCTCACAAGCCTTTACCAGCTCATTCAGTTCCAGAACAGATAACTCTTTGATCGCTTCGATAAACTCAGCCGTAGTTAACTTTGCCATTTTAATTTCCTCCATTTAGATTTTTATCGTTGTTCTCTTTTTGCATCTTGTGATGCTTTCCGAAATTATGCGGTCTCACCCTGCTTTTCAGCAACCTGATTCAACACACGAGCAAGATTTGCAATCGGGGCTTTCATGCTACCAAACAATCTACCCAGCAAAACATCTCTGGACGGAATGCTGGAAATCGCCTGCATACCTTTGGCATCGTAATAAGTGCCTTCTACCACGCCAGCCTTAATCTCTAGCTTGTCTGCCTTCTTCGCAAACTCAGCTAAAATACGAGCAGGCGCCGTAGCGTCATCCTTGGAAACAGCAATTGCGGTCGGTCCTTCCAAATGAGGATCCAGCGCAGCAAAATCGGTTCCCTCCGCTGCACGCCGGATCAGGGTGTTCTTATATACTTTATAGGTAACACCGGCTTCTCTCAGCTGCTTACGAAGCTCTGTATCCTGCGCAACAGTCAATCCACGATAATCCACTGCCACAGCAGATGCAGCGCCATTCAGCAATTCAGAAATCTCAGCTACGATCGGCTGTTTCAACTCAACTTTTGCCATGAATGTCTACCTCCTGTCAGATTTTCTCGACTGCTTTCCCTATTGAGAAAAAGCCTCTGCGCCGTACAGACGACACAGAGGCTCTACAAAATCACTACAATACAATGGCTTTGTATATTCCCTCGGCAGGCGGCTTTACCTTATGCCTTACGGCACCTGCTGTCTTCGGCAGTCAATACTTGTTCAGTTTAACATAACCTATCATTCTTGTCAATCATAAATTATATTTTCAATTAAGTCTTTTCACTAAATCCTAAAGCCCAAAATCCTAGTGTGTTATTTGCATTATATCTGGCAAACTCCGCAAGATAAATTTGCATTTGCTGTGTTGTCTTCGGTCATCGACGCCGCATCGCCTTTCTCCTCCTTGTCTGATACTTCCAACCCGCTTCTGTCCTTCTACACAGCCACATTCACATTCTCCCCTGCTGCTGCCAACTCCACGCTTTCCCCTGACTGGTCATAGTTTTTTTCTGGCAGATCTTCCGCAGTTTCCGACATCGTCTGCCCGCCCCCGGTTGTCTCTGTCTGGAGCTTTCCCTCCAGGCTTATGTCCACAGAATCATAGTTCGCAATTTCTCTTCCGTTTTCTCCTTTAAGCCACTTTTCCTGCTCTTCCCTTTCCCTGCGCCTGGCTTCTATAAGTTCTTCCTGGCGCAGCTTCTCCTGCTTCTTCGCCTCCTCGGAATCTGCCTTCATGCCCTTTTCAGTCTTTTTTTCATACTCCTCAGCTTGTTCTTTCATCCCGGCCGCATATCCCAGAGCCCGCTGTGTCTTTTCCGTGTCCCCCTTCCGCTCTGCCTCCTTTGCTACATTCATAGGAGTGGATATCAGGCTCATACTAGCACTGGCCCCTGCCAGCCCTTCCATGGTCTTTACGTTCATTTTCTGGCCTCCTTTACTGCGGCGTGGCCTGCGGTCAATTTCAGCGGCTTTACCGTCATCAGCCCTAAGCCCCGCCCGTTTGCTGTTTTAAACTACAATTATCATTTCGGCCTCTCTTAGCGAAATTTTAGAACCATGGAATAAATGGTTTCTTTCATGTAATATGCGGTTTTTCTTATGCCCCGGCAAGGCAATTAACCCCTAGCTGCCAGCGCAGAAGACATTATCATCTAAAAATGTACGCTTCCTGTTTCCTTCATAATTATCTCTTCCTGTCTTCTTCCCAGTACAGCGGCAAAAGAACCGATATGGTAAATATCCCATTCTCCGCCTCCACACGCACTGCTCCGTTGTATTTTTCAGCCGCCGATCTGATATTTCTAAGTCCCAGCCCATGTCTAGGGAAATTCTCTTTTCTGCTTTCGCCATTTTTCGGATTTTTGCTGATTTTCACACTTTCTTCTCGTTTCGAACCCCTGCCATTTTTCAGCTTTCCACCAATATCACCAGCGCTCTTTATCCCGCCCCCAGTTTCCTTCTCTGCCATAGAGTTCCTCACTTCCAGGAACAGGCACTTTTTTACCATCCCCATGTACACCTGGATAAAAGTTTCCTCCCTCTTGTGGAGCTTCGCGCACGCCTCCAGCGCATTGTCCAGAATATTACCCGCAATAATACATAGATCTATCTCCTTCACTGGGCAGTCTTTTGGCACTTTCACATCGCATTGCCAGCGGATATTCATTTCCACTGCCTGCTGCCTTTTATGATACAAAAGGGCGTCCATCACCAGGCTTCCTGTAGCCTCATCCCCGGTCCCCACGCCGCCCATTTCTGTCATCTCCCTCAAGTATTCCACTGCCTGCTGCCACTGCTGATTTCGCGCCAGATTCTCCAAGGCCAGCATGTGGTTTTTCATGTCATGCCGCAACCGCTCTATCCGACCATACTGCTCCTCTAGCATCTTATAGTACGCCACTTGAGCCTGGTACTGCTCTCTTTCCTGCTCTTCTCTCCATATTCTGTCCATCCCAAAAACAAAAAAGCCAGACGCTGCCATAGAAAGCCCAGTAAATATGCACATAGCTCCGTGACTGAAAAGCTGGTTTTCATACAGCCCAAACCGCCTCCAGTCCTGGACCATAATCCCATTGCTAGCCGCCCAATTCACAAGATCTATTACAAAAACCATGAACATGAGAGGCAAGGACAGGCAAAAATACCAACTTTCTCTTTTGCCCGTGAAAACCAGCTCGAGGGCTTCGGATAGCCGACTAACAGCCCATATCCCCACCCCGTAAGTCATGATTGTAAGGATTCTCCCAGTCCATGACCCTATGGACACGGTTGTTTGCCCATTGCTCTTTGCGACTCGAATCAGTAGCAGAGCCCCGCAGGAGAAAAAAGACTCCCCAAAATTCCATATAAGCTCCGTCATAACTACTGCAAAGACAGCTGCCAAAAGCCGTTTCGCCTTTTCCCCTCCAAACACCACCATTGCAAAAATCCCCAGCAGAACATGACCACACGCTGCATAGAGGATATAGGGGACTCCTCCTGTCATCCAGATCTTCCGCAGCAAACATCCGCAAAAAAAGAGCAGACCGAAGATTCTCTCTTCCCGCCGTCCCCCCGAAAGATGCCTCCCCAAAAATCGGGAAACACTCCGCACGTACAAAAGAGAGCATGTCAACCACAGTACCCCATCCCAGAGTCCCGCCGTCCCGCTCACAGGATTCCTCCACTTTTTTTCATGTAATCCACCATCTCCTGGCAGAACCGCTCATACCTGCGCCGGGCAATCGGGATCCGCTCCCCGTTGTCTAGAATTGCTTCCTGCCGGTTGTAAATCTCCACATACTTAAGATTGATGAGATAACTTTTATGGCACCTGAAAAATCCTTTGCCCCTAAGCTGCTTTTCCAGAATCCCGATCTGCTCATACCAGGTAAAAACCCCCTGCTCCTCATGAACCTGTATCTGCCTTCCCTGAATCTCAAAATACCAGATTGAATCCAGAAACAGCTTTCTCATCTGACGCTCCCTGCTGACCATGATGTAGTTCTGGGAAACCTGCCGCTCCCGCTCCATGACCCGCTTAAGCACGTTTCTCAGCTTTCCCTGATCCACAGGTTTCACAAGGTAATGGAAAGCTTCCACATCATAGGCGTCAAACACATAGTCCCGGCTGGAAGAGAAAAAAACTAGCATCTTATTGAAAGCCAGTTTACGGCACCGCCGTGCCGTCTCCATACCGTCCATTCCCTCCATAAGAATGTCCAGAAAAACAACATCAAACCGCCCTAGGGATTTAAGTAGCTCTTCACCGCTTCGAAACTGTTCGACACAAAAAGCATTCCCCATCTCTTCCATAATGGTTCTAATCTGAGCCGAAATAGTCAAACAGTCCAGAAGTTCATCGTCACAAACCGCAATGGATATCATGATCCTTCCTCTCTTTCAATTCCTACAGCTCTAGCGAAACTCTTCAGGAAACGTACTTAAATCAACAGAAGAGCCATTGTTCATCTTTTGCGGTCGTGCATAGCTGGTCATGGCAAAAAGCAGTGCAAACATAGCTGCTGCCGTAATAAGAAAGGTTTTCTTTTTCATTTTGTATCCCCTTTAAATAAGTAAAAAAGAATCCTGTTACGCAGGATTCTCCGCCTACGGCGGGTTACTTTCGTAATAGGATTCCCCACCACCGCAATGCAAGCCCCACAGAACGTTTTTGTTTCATAAGATGCTCTTTCCCTATGGAACAAAAAACACCCGGTCTTCTCTGTCAGATAAGCCCGGGTGCCTCTATCTTCTAATTCAAATCATATAATGAAATCACCAGACAATGCTGCCGCAGCCGCCCTTAAGACATCAGCTTAGTCACATTCAGTTTCACACCTGGTCCCATAGTAGAGGCCAGAGTAACACTCTTAATAAATGTTCCCTTCAAAACACTGGGTCTTGCCTTGATGATTGCATCCATAAGCGTCTGGAAGTTGTTCGCTAACTGCTCTTCCGTAAAGGAAGCTTTACCAACCGGCACATGGATAATGTTGGTCTTGTCAAGCCTGTACTCAATCTTACCAGCCTTGATATCATTGATTGCCTTCGTCACATCCATAGTCACAGTACCGGCTTTCGGGTTTGGCATCAAGCCTTTCGGACCAAGTACACGGCCCAGACGACCAACCACACCCATCATATCTGGAGTAGCCACTACTACATCAAAATCCAGCCATCCCTCATTCTGAATCTTCGGGATCAGCTCCTCAGCTCCCACATAATCCGCGCCTGCTGCCTGAGCCTCATCAGCTTTCACGCCTTTGGCAAACACCAGAATACGGACTACTTTACCAGTACCATGAGGCAGCACAACTGCACCACGGATCTGCTGATCTGCATGACGGCCATCACAGCCAGTACGGATGTGAGCTTCAACCGTCTCATCAAATTTGGCAACCGCACTCTTCTTTACTAGTGCGATAGCATCTGCTGTATCATAAAGTACAGAGCGGTCTACATTTTTAGCCGCCTCAAGATATCTTTTTCCACGTTTCATATCAATGACCTCCTAGTGGTATTGTCGGGGATGTCCCTCCCACGTTTTTCATATATGGTGATAACTGCTTTTCGTCAGTTTCACCCTGCGTCCATTATTTCTAACGCAATTATTCTCCAACAGTGATACCCATGCTCCGTGCGGTACCTGCAATCATACTCATAGCCGCCTCTAAACTTGCTGCATTTAAATCAGGCATCTTCGTCTCGGCAATCTTCTGCAGGTCTGCCTTGGAAATGGTAGCCACCTTGGTCTTATTTGGAGCTGCGGAACCGGATTTGATCTTGCAGTACTTCTTCAGCAGTACGGCTGCCGGCGGGG
>Ga0137306_100858_pt1 | contig 36599 bp, 54 predicted proteins | sample Inofroosms_March_FD_97187 | JGI IMG/M metagenome (GOLD analysis project Ga0137306, IMG submission 97187) | Mouse cecal microbial communities from Vienna, Austria - N-Acetylneuraminic and N-Acetylglucosamine D2O microcosms_March | ecosystem: Host-associated > Mammals > Digestive system > Large...
CGGAACGCCGGGCGGGATTTTCGGACTTTGCGGGAACTTTTGGGAGCGTGTAGCGGGCTTGCGCCTGCATAAAGGCGTAATTGAGTATATCCCGGACAATAACGCAGCAGCAGAAGACTTCAAGCCGCAGGACCCGGCGTGGGTAGTTGCACGAACAGAGGAACCGGGGGAAGAAGGGCTTCCGTTCGGAAAGCCGCTGTATCTTGACGCACAGTGCGGAAAAGTCGTGCTGACAGACGGGCAGATTGCCGGGGGCTGGAATTGCTGTCATATGCGGGATTTGCAGCTTGCCGGGAGCCTGAAAGAAGTCCCGGACATTGTACATAGACTGGGGATATTGCCGCAGGACTGGCAGCAGGAGAAAGCGGGGATATGGGCTGACAGTGAGCTTGAAGAAGCCGTGCCTATCCGGGGTTCGGGCTTCTACAACACTTCCTACGGTGGAGTGGCGGCGTTGAACTTGCGCAACGCCCGTTCTGGCGTCAACAGCTCTGTGTCCTTCCGTTCCGCTTTATACCTGAAAGACTGGAAACTGGTAACTGAACTACTGGGGCGGGCGTGATAACGCCCGCAGGAAAAGGACATAACAAAAAGCCTTTGAAGAAGTGCCGCAAACACATTCAACAAAGGCTTTTCGCTAACATTTTTTAATAAATCAAGTTCATGTTTATTATACCATGTTGGCGGTGTAAAAGCAAGCAAAATCAACGGGAAAACCGTTGAAAATGCCGGGTTTTTATCCCGGAAAACGGGCTTGTATGGGGTATTAACATTCCTACGAATAGTATATATATACTTGCGTAATATAGATATAGAATATATACTTGCGTAAGATAATATATATTATATACTTGCGTAATACATGGATAATAAGCAGGAGGGAAAGAAGGGGAGGGGGAACCCCCAGCCCGATAGATACCCACGCCACACAGGTATAAGGACAGCAAGGAAGGTGTGGTGGCTATGGGTAAAACATTCATGAGAGAGAAGAAGGTGGACTGCGGACAGTACAGGGAAGCGGATATAATACCCCGGACAGAAAAAGCGGATAAGGTGGCAAAGGGGAAGAGGGGGAAGCGGAAGAGGGTAACGGAACCAAAGCAAAAAGACCTGAACGAAAAGAACGCTAAAAGGTATCTTGTGCAGTTAGGGAATGGCAATTTTGGTATAGGTGATTTACACGTTTCCTGTACATACGATAAAGACCACCTGCCGGGCAGCATAGAGGAAGCGGAAAAGATAGTTAATAACTACTTGCGCCGGATAGCGTACAGGCGGGGGAAGTTAGGGCTGGACCCGCTGAAATATATCCTTGTGACAGAATATAAATTCGACAAGGCAGGGCAGATGATAAAGCGGGTTCACCATCACATTATCATGAACGGCGGTTTGTCCCGTGATGATGTAGAACTGATGTGGACGGCTGACCGCATTAACTGGAATAAGGCGCAGGACTTACAGTATAGAGCGAACATAAAGCAGATGGGGTGGGTCAATGCTGACCGCATACAGACGAACGAAAACGGAATTGAAGCCCTCTGCAAGTACATAGTAAAGGACCCACAGGGCAAGAAGCGGTGGAGTAGTAGCAGAAACCTTGTGCGCCCGGTAGAGCTTCCGAACGCTGATTATAAATACACAAAGAAGCAGATAGAGAAGCTGGCGAAGTCTAATGATTGCGGGAAGGAGTTCTTCAAGAAGCAATTCCAGAATTATGAAATTGTGAGTGTTGAACCTGTCTACTACGAAGAAACGGGCTGGCATATCTACTTGAAAATGTGGAAGAAGCCGGACAAAAAGCAGGGAAAGAAAAAAGGAGGGAAAAAGAAGTGATTCTTGAAGAGTTCATGAAAGAAGCTGTCCCCAGTGAAAGGCTGATTATTGAAGATAGCACAGGGGAGATTTACAGGGGTTTTGTAGCCTGTCTGGACTATGACAAAAAGATTGACAGGAACCGGGAAGTAAAACGGCACGGGCTGTCAACGGACATACACAGGAAGGAAGAGAAAAAGGTGGGAGCTGCAAAGTATATGACGCAGGGGGAGAAAGTACCCGTTGAAAGTATCAGTGAATTTTCTTTTTCTGACCTTGCAATGATGATTTATACAAAGGTTGTGCTGGAGGGCTGAAAAGGTGATAGGGAGCGAAGATATAAAAAGAATGTATGCGACATATAGCCGACTGGACCCAGAACAGCAAAAAGCAGCTTGTGAAATTGCGAAGAAATACCCGTATAGCACGGAACACGTTGCAAAGGTGCTTCTTAAAACTGGATTCAATCAGGAGGAAGCAGAAAAATATATCATACGGGAATTGACGCTGACAGGAACGGGGCTGCGGATTTAAAGATTGAAGGAGGGAAGGAAAATGCCTGAAAAACAGAGGTTGTCCGAATCGGACACAATCATTTTATCCCTGCATGACCGCTGGTGGAAGAAAATGCTTGCAGGAGAAAAACCGCTTGAAATCAGGAAGACAAGACCTGCCGGGCGGGGTCCGTACAGGGTTCTTGTGTATGTGACCGGGACCGGGGAAATAAAAGGGGAATTTGCCTGCAAAGATTTTTTGAAAATACGGACTATCCCGGAAGTACAGAGCCGGGCAGGGCTGCAAAAGATAGATGTACAGGCGGGAAGCTGCCTGACCGGGCAGCAGTTGAAAGAGTATGCAGGAAGCAGCGGGAAGCCCTTGTGGGGCTGGTATGTGTCGGAAGTGAAAGAATATTACACGCCACACCCGTTGAGCCTGTACGGGCTGAAAAGACCGCCGCAGTCCTGGCAATATTACAGAGGGGAAGACGTGCCGGACATTATGACAATCAATCAGCTTGCTAATATCTGCGGTTACTTCTTCAATGCGGAGCTTGACCCGGACAGTGAGTTTTCCCCGAATAACGGCTATAACTGCCGACACGAAGGGCAGCAGGAGAAGGACGGCGGGGTGGGTTGTTGTTATCAGTGGTCATGCCCGCTTGAAAATGTCATTCCCGCTGATGAAGAAGACTGCAAAAAGTACGGGCTGGACTATGAAGAAAGCGAATTTGTACTTGTCTACAGAGGAAAGCAATAATATGTTTTTCTGCGAAAAGGAAAAAAGGTGGTGCAGCGTCTGGAGCTGCGAAAGAAACAAGTGCGAATTTTCAGGAAGGGAGGAAGCAGCAGGAATGTATAAACACGTCAACGGGGTATACACAAATGATGATTTGAGCGTATCAAAGACAGTGCGGCTTTACCCGGAAACGCTGGAAATCATAGAGGGGTACAGGGGGAAGAGCTTCACGGAAAAGCTGCGGAACCTTGTAAAAGATTTTGCAAGACAAAATCAGGAAATTGTAAGACAGAAAGAAGGTGAAAGAGGTTGTGGAGGTATGAACCAAACACGCTTTTAAATGCGGACTGCCTGCCCGTCATGCGGGAAATGCCGGATAAATTCTTTAAACTTGCGATAGTTGACCCGCCCTATGGGATAGGCAACGACGGGCAGAAAAAGAAAGTATGCAGCAATCCAAAACAAAGCAGGAAGGAACACGAACGGAAGGACTGGGACAGTAAAGGCATACCGGGGGCAGAATATTTCCGGGAGCTTGAAAGAATATCTGAAAATCAGATTATCTGGGGCGGCAACTATTTTGTGAAGCATTTAAAAGCCGGGCATAAAGGCTGGATAATATGGGATAAAGGGCAGCGGGGCTTGTCAATGTCAGATTGTGAAATAGCATATTCTTCTTTTGACTGCCCGACAAGGATTGTCACAATGAACCGGGTGGAACTTCTGAAAGAAGGGACGATTCACCCGACACAGAAGCCAGCGAAGCTGTATGAATGGATATTATCAAATTACGCAGAGCGGGGCGACAGAATACTTGACACACACGCCGGAAGCGGTTCTTGCCCGGTTGCGTGTCAACGCCTGCGGTTTGAATGGTATGCGATAGAGATTGACAAGGGATATTATACGGACGCATACAGGCGTATACAGGCAGAGAAAGCACAGTTATCAATATTTGATTTAATCTGACAGGAGGGAAAGGAAATGCAAAGTAAATTATGCTACATATGCAGCCCGTACAGGGGCGATATTGAGAGGAACACAGAGTATGCAAGGGAACTGACCCGGATTGCTTTAGATTGCGGATATGCGCCGATAACGCCGCACTTGTACTTGACACAGGTATTAAACGAAGAGGACCCGGAACAAAGGGAAAAGGGAATGGCGGCAGGCGCAGAGCTTTTGAAACATTGCAAATATATCTTTATCGGCAGCAGGTACGGACTTTCAGAAGGTATGCTTGCGGAAATACAGATTGCGCTTGAAGAGGGGATAACAGAGCTTGCGCAGGAGAAAGGCGGGCTTGTGGAAGTGTACGAAGGGAGCCGGGAAGATGGATAGAAAAAAGATTATAGAGAAGTTGCAAAAGTTGAAAGTGCTTTCCGAAAAGGGCGTGGGCGGTGAGCGGGACGGCGCAAGGTTCAAATATGAAAAGCTGAAAAGCAAATATGGCATAAGTGAAGAGGAAGTGCAGCAGGAGCCGCAGGAACGGCAGGAAAAGAAATTTGACGGGGACACACTCTTTCAGGCGGCGACAGCGGCAACAATGCTGAAAGAAGAGCAGGAAGAGTGCGACGCTTGCCCCGGTCATTACGGACAGAAAGAGTGTGAGGGCTGCGGGACATATGAAAATATACAAAGACTATGCCTACAGCTTGAAACGCTGTCAAGGCAGAGAAGGGGGCAGCAGGCATGACCAGAGAACAGGCAGCGGATAAATTAAAAAAGCTGAAAGCACTTGCGGAACGGGGCGTGGGCGGTGAGCGTGAAAGCGCATTGAAGATGTACCACAAATTGCTGGAGAAATACCAGATTGACGAAGGGGAGATTTTAGAAGAGAGGGTAACGCTTCACTGGTTCAGCTATAAAACAGAGCTTGAAGAAGAATTGCTGATAAGGATATTTTATAAAGTCACGGGAAGCCCTTCATATCACCACTACACGGGGAATTACAGCCGGAGGAAGAAGCGGGGCTGTAGTTGTACAGAGATTGAAGCAGTAGAAATCAAAATGCTTTTCGAGTTCTACAGACAGGAGCTAAAGCGGGAGCTGGAAGGGTTCTTGCTTGCGTTCTATCAGGGGAATAATATTTTCCCTGATGAAAACGCACGTTGTTATCAGGAATACGACGGACCGGACAGGGAACTTGAAGGGGAAGAGCTGCGGAAGTATAAAAAGGCGGCATGGTACAGAATGGTACTGGACAAAAGAACGCCGCCACGGGCATTGATAGGAGAAACGGAGGGAGAAGAGGAATGAAGCAGGAAGAAGTAATGCAGGTATTCAGAAACTATTTTAATTACATAAAAAGACCGGGGGCGGCTGACCTGCTGCAATGGATAGAAGCAAATGGATTCTTTGAAGCCCCGGCAAGCAAGCGACACCACGGGGCAAAACCCGGAGGGCTTGCGGAACATTCAATAAATGTGTGTAGGCGGCTTATACAGATGAACGCAGAGGAAGAACGGCGGCAGCAGTCGTTAAAATATGATTTAGAAACGCTTGCAATTTGCGGGCTTCTGCATGATTTATGCAAGATAGACGCATATAGAAAAGCTGAATTTGAAGGAATAACAGAATATCAGTTGACAAGGAATTTTCCTGCCGGACACGGGGAAAAGTCAGTTATCCTGATTTTACAGTTTATGCACTTGACACAAGAAGAGATTCTGGCAATCAGGTGGCACATGGGGCAGTATGATTTTTACGCACGGGGCGGCGGGTATGATGTAGACAACGCTTTTCATCAATGCAAACTGGCAGTCATGCTTCACCTTGCGGACATGATGGCGACGCATTTTGACGAACGGGAGGAAGCGAAAGAATGAAAAGAAGCGATTTAGAACAGTATCTGGGTAAGGTTGTAACAATAAAGTTATTTGACAATGAGATTATCACGGGAGAGCTGCATAAAACAGGGGAAGAGCGGTTCAAGAATAACCCTAACTTGTACATACCAAAGAAATGCTATTTCTTAATCAATCCACAGTCATGCTTGTTTAAGTGTTCGCACGTTAAGAAGCTGAAAGAAGGGAGATAGAGGAAATGAGCTATTACACAAGGCAGCAGAACCGCAGGAGAAGCGAAGCGACAGAACAGGAAACGCTAATACAGTGGTGCGGATGGCAGCAAAGCAAATACCCGGAATTGAAATTGATTTATCATATCCCGAACGGCGGCAGCAGGAACACGCTGGAAGCGGCGAACCTAAAGCGGCAGGGAGTAAAAGCGGGAGTGCCTGATTTATGCTTGCCTGTAGCAAGAGCGGGATTTCATGGGCTGTATATTGAAATGAAGTACGGAAGGAACAAAACGACGGAAAATCAGAAGGAGTGGCTGGAAGAACTGACGGCGCAGGGGTATTTCACGGCGGTTTGTTACGGGGCAGAGGAAGCGGAAAGGATAATTGCAAGGTATTTGCAGTTTCCGGGCTATCCTGCAATCGAGAGCCGGGCAATACAGATGATAGACTTTATAGAAGGACCCGTGCCGGAAGACCTTTGCACGATTGACCGGGAGGGCGGCGCAGATGATTTTATGGGCTGCGGTCATTGTTTCGACGGCGGCGGGGAAGATGGTGCAGACTGCGGAAGTTGCATTGTAAGCCGGATATTTGAAGAATATGCAAAGTTGACCGGGCAGGCAGCAGGAAACGGACTGGGGCTGAAAGAATACGATAACCCGGAAGAAGTCACGGTGAAAAAGCTAATAGAGATTTTAGAGGGAATGGACCCGGAAGCGGTAGTGATAAGCGGCAGAGAAAAAAATATCAGAGTTTATCCGGGAAGGGAAAGCAAAGAGGGTGGAAAAAATATTGTTCTTCTTTGCTGATGAAAAGACAGGAGGGCTAAAACATGGGAATTGATATGCGGGGATTTAAGGTTGTTTACAAAGAGCGTGTATATAATGCGCTGAACATGGACTGGCGGTGGGGAGAAAGACCGCCAGAAGCAGAAGCAGAGGAAAAAGGGATTGCAAAACCGAAGTTTTTAACAGTTGTAACACTGAACGAAGACGGGGAAGTGATTCTGCTACATGATGAAGCCTGTATGTTTCAATTTTTAAGAATCACAAATTGAAGGAGGAAAGCAGCATGAACATACAAAAGGCAGCAGTCAGGGCTTCTAATAACGCCATGCGGGGATATATACCGCATAATGCCATAGTTTCACAGGGGGCAAAGATTGCCGCCCGGCAGCAGGCGCAGGAGAAGCCACAGAGGGGCAGGAAGGGCAAGAAACGGGAAAGGCTTACAGAGATAAGCACGGGAAGCGGAAAACCCGTTCTGCGGCAGAATGTGGGCGTTGTACGGGCAGCGAAAAAGTTATTCGAGTATGAGGAAACAGGGCTTTCCCCGTATGAAGTACGGGCATTGATAGAGAGGGAAAGGAACCTGACAGAAAAGGTGAAGAAAATGCAGGACTGGTGAAAGAAGGTGATACCGTGTATCTTCTGTACAAAATTTTCTACAAAAGCCCGGAAGGGGAGTTCATAGCGTATCTGGGAAGGACAAAACAGAGGATAAACGCAAGGTTGCGGGGACATTTCAGACAGCTTCCAATGCACAAACTAATAGACATATTTTCAGTAAGTCATATTGAAATAGCGGAGTGCAGAACCGAAGCAGATATGTTTCTTTATGAGATTTACTATATCAACAAATACAAGCCAGCACTGAATAAAGATGATAAGTCAAAAGAGGAATTGACCATAGAACTGCCGGAACTTGACTTCAAAACGCTTCACAATGAAGAAATCATGAAGAAATGGAAAAGGGAAATTGAAAGCGAAAAGGAAGCAGAAAAAAATATTGATGAATGGATATTGTGAAAGAAGGTGCAGGCATGAGCCGGGCAAAGTGTATCATATGCGGAAAGACGCTGCCGGAAGAGGGGCAGCAGATATGCACAGACTGTCTGGCTGAAAAGTCAGACGAAGAAACCGCAGAGGAATTGCGGGATATAGCGGACGTATTGAGTATTACGGCAGATACCGACGCAAATATAAAAAAATCAATGGAAGCAATCATGCGTATTGCTTACAGGATAGAGAGGAAAGGAAAATGAAGGTGAACAAAGAAAAGCCGCCGTATCTTCCGAAAGTAGCATTTGTGCGGCTGCATACGGCGGGAAAAGAAGTAAAGGACTACCAGCAGGAATTAAAGGGACAGGGCTTTACATTCAATCAGTTTAAGCACATGAAGAAAGCTGATGAATTGTGGGACGGTTTAGAACTATGGGTCAGTATGTGGAACTATGACAATCACGAAAGCTGGCACTTATGGAACTGGAAGAAGGAAGATGATAACCGGGTAATGCTTGCAATGTATGAAGCGGAACAATATAACCCGTTTTGTGCTTATGAAGATGATTTTGAAGGCTTCAAGGCTGACTGGGAAGCCGGAAACTATGACCCCGGCTGTACTTATACATTCCCGCTTTCTGCGGTAGAGGTTCTGGAGGTTGTGCAGGAGGAAGAGGACAACACAGACCACGACAGGACACAAAAAGCGGTTGAAAAGGCGAAAGAAGACATTTTCTTGAAACGCCGGGCGACAAAGAAGAAAAAGAGCTACAGGAAAAAGAAAAAAAGATAGGAGGACGGGGAAGTGGGAAAGAGAAAAAACAGGCATTGCCAAAGCAAACAGGAGGTATTGCAGAGGGTCCGGCAGCAGAAAGCGGCAGAGCAGCAGGAGAAGAGAAAGCCGCCTTTAAAAAGGCAATTACAGACAATCAACAGCATAAAACCTTCCATTGACCGGGCAAGGGCGCAAATGCGGGAGAAGAACAGGAGGGAAAGCAAAAGTGATATTGATTGAAACGGCAGCGGAAGCAATAGGATTCTTCCTGAAAGGAATAGCAGTTGTTTTGCTGACAGCGGCAGCAGGGATTGTATTTATCATACTGCGGGAGGTTGCGTGGTATGTCAGAAGACAGAATGAAAAGAAGATGGAGGAAAAAGACAATGCAGATGGCAGCATTTAGCGCAAAAAGCCCGTATGAAATCGGGGATAAAATTAAGGTTATTACAACAGCGGGGAAGAACAGGGACGGGGCGTTATATATGACACGGCTTGCAACAATCACGGATATTGCCTGTACACATTATCTGCGGGAAAACAAAGTTCTTTTCACATATGAGCTTGACGGGTCAAGGGAATACATACCGTTGATAACGACAAAAGAAGCAGGGCTGACCGTCTGAAAATCCGAATACCTTACGCAAGTATACATATTGCACAAATATACTTGCGTAAGATTGTACACTTTGCCTATTGAAAATATACTTGCGCAAGTATATAATAAATACATAATCAATCAGGCAAACGGAGGTATAAAGGATATGCAAATTTTAAGAGGGACAAAAAGGGAAATCACTTTAATGCAATGGAATGAGAGATTAGAGAAAGCAAAGAAAAGACTTGAAGACAGCAAAAAGTGTTATGAGTTATTCAAAGACGAAGACAGTAAACAATGGATTGCGGAAGATGAAAAGAAAGTTGCTGAAATAGAAAAGAACATTGAAGAAGTGATTGCTTTTATGGACGCACACAATATTAAATAAAGAGCCGGGAGCCGCAGAGGGGCAGCAGGTGTGAAGACCTGCGGGGCGGGTCCGATTCCCGCCCGGCGCATTGCTGGAAAATAAAATATCATACCAGAAATAAGGAGGAAGGACGCATGAAGACGGCAGATTTTAAGAGCTTGAAGCCGGGGGATTTAGTAGAGGTTCCCAGAACGCAGTTTTCAGAACAGAGAAGAGGGTGGAACGGCTGGTTGTTCAGTGAAGCGGTTGTTATCGAAAAAGGGATAGGAAGCAGAAGCAAGAAACCCGTCGTAAAAGTTCTAATGCGAACGCCGGGGAAGCGGGGAGAATACGGGGTAAATGATTACGGGGAACATGAAAAGACATTTCTAGCGCAGCACGTCTTTCAGACAAACGCAGTAAAGAACGCAGAACGCTTCATGAAAGCAGACGGAGTTGAAACAAAAGAAGCGTTCTATCAATTCATCAAGGAAGAAGATGTGACAGGTTGTGACTGGATAAAGTTTCTTGTTGATAAAGGTTTTTTGTTCAGAGAAGAGCCGGGAGCCGCAGAGGGGCAGCGGGTGTGAAGACCTGCGGGGCGGGTCCGATTCCCGCCCGGCGCATTGCTGGGAAAATAAAAAATATCATACCAGATACAAGGAGGAAGGACACATGAAGACAATTTCTATCATCAATTTGAAAGGCGGGGTGGCAAAGACGACTTCAAGCGTCAATATGGCGCATATCCTGAACGCCGTACACAAAAAGAAGGTTCTGCTGGTAGACAATGACAAGCAGGGGAACGCTTCAAAATTCTTTAACCGCCACAGCTATGAGAAAGCGGGCGTTGCGGAGGTAATGACGGACAGGAACATTGACACGGCAGCAGTCATTCAGAATACGGACTATGAGGGGCTGGACATTATCACGGCAAATATGAACCTGTCAACGGCAAATTTGCAGGTAATGTTAGACCAGAGCCGCCCGCAGCAGACCCGGTTCAAAAGAGCATTGCAGCAGGTGGCGGGGAAATATGACTTCTGCATTATCGACAACGCCCCGGATATTAACATAAGTACGATAAATGCGCTGGTTGCTTCTGATGATGTGATTGTACCGATTACGATTGACGACTTTTCACTTGATGGACTGGAAGAGCTGACAGAACAGATTGAAAACGCACGGGAAGAGCTGAACCCGGCATTGTGCTTCCGGGGGTGCTTCATTACACAGTATGACAGACTGAACGAAGCAGACCAGCAGGGGGAACAATATCTGCAAGTATGCAATAAGTACCCGCTTTTTGAAACGCATATCAGACGCACAGCGAAGATGAAGCCCAGCACGTTTGAGCGGAAGCCGATTTTGATTTATTCCAGCCGCTGCGGGGCGGCGCAGGACTATAAAAAGCTGGTTGAAGAATATCTGAAAATGTGACCGAATCGGACACGGAAAGGAAGGAAAAAGAGATGGCAAAAGCAGGAAAATTCAACCTGACGGACTTATTGAACAGCCGTTCAAGAGAGCTGGAGGAAGCAGGCGCAGGGAAGCAGGAGGAAAGCGCAGCGGGGCAGCAGGACAACGCCCCGCAGAAGGCAGAGGGAAACGAGGTTGTAAATATTGATGTGCATGACCTGATACCGTCGCAGGATAATTTCTATCATGTAGACGACGAATTGAAGCGTTCTATTGAGCTTGTGGGGATATTGCAGCCGTTACTTGTAAGCCGCCCGGAAAACGGCAAATACAGAGTGATTGCAGGGCATAGAAGACGGCTGGCGGTGCTGTCCCTGTTAGAAGAGGGGAAAGAGGAAATGCGGTTCGTTCCTTGCGTATTCAAGAAAGAAGATGTGCGGGACCGTTTAGCGTTGATTATGGCAAACAGATTCCGGGATAAGACAGACTGGGAAAAGATGATGGAAGCAATTCAGGCAGAGGAACTGGCAAAGGAACTGAAAAAGGAATACAGCCTGAACGGAAGGACCCGTGAAGTGCTTGCGGAGATAACCGGGACAACGGAAGCACAACTGGGGCGGTACAAGTCTATTTATAACAATCTTTCTGCCCGACTGATGAAATGCTTTAAAGAAAGCGTTATCAATATTTCTGTAGCGGTGGAGTTGTGCGGCATGAGCGCAGCAGGACAGGAGGAAGCGGCAGACAGGGTGGAGAAAGCCGGGACGCTTTCATTGATGGAAGCAAAGGAAATGAAGCAGCGGGAGGAAGCCGGGAAGGAAATGCCGGGGCAAATGAGCTTCACAGAAGACATTCTGCCGGGCGCAACGTGCGAAGGTGAAGAAGAACACGACGAAGAGGAAGAAACGACCACAGAGGGCGCAGAAGAAGCCACAGAGGGGCAGCAGGAAGACTTCATGAACCAGCCGGAGGAATACGAAGACCCGCAGCCGGAAAATATAACTTCACTTTGCTATTCCTGCGACAATTATGAAACGTGCCACGAAAAGAAAAGCACGGTCACTTCCTGCAATGCCTATGTGAACCGAGAAGAAGCAAGAAAGACAGATGAACAGCGGTACGACGAACAGCAAGCGGAAATTGACAGGGAAACGGCAAGAAAGCTGAAAGAACAGCAGCAGGAAGAGAAAATGCAGCAGTTACCGAGTGAAACGGAAAAGAAGGTGCATGAAATCACGCTGGCGGCTTCAAAGTATGAGGAAATCGCAAGCGAAACGCTTACATTCTATTTGCTGAAAAATGACGGGTACAGGGCAGGACATACGGCAATCATGCAGGAATACACGGCAGGAAGGAAGACGGGGCGGGAGATTGTGACAGAAATAACGTATGTATGGGAAGACTGGACGGGGCTTGAAGATGATTATTGCATTATCGGTTTTACGGTTCAGGAATTGAGAAGAAGGGAAGAAGGATAAATACAGTGGGATTGCTTGCGGACATTGCGGAGGTTGTAGAAAACCTGAAAGAAAACGGAGAGAGGGCAACGCCGGAAACGGTGATTGCCCTTGCCGTGTGGAAAGAAGGAGGTAAAAAGGATGGCAAAAGCAATGAACAAAAACAAGGTTCTGAAATTGCTTGAATTATTCCCGGAGATTGATGGGGAAATCAAGTCAAGGCGCAGCTTCATTTCAGACCTAGAACAATATTACAATCCGATTCAGGGAGTGGGCTACAGTGACACAACAAAGGGAAAATATGCAAATTCTGACCCGACAGAACGGCTTGCGCTGAATATCCCGGAGTATGTGCGGGGAGATATTCAGAGATACCAGAGGGAAATAGAGGAATTGCAGAAAGTAAAAGTTGAAATCCTGAAAGAAGTGTCACGGCTGACAATGAAACAGAAAAACGTTGTTTTCGGGTACTATTTCCACGGCATGAAGTGGGAACAAGTAGCGGAGCGGACGCACTACAGCGAACGGCAATGTAAAAATATCCGGGACGGAGCGGTGGAACGGCTTCTGAAAGGTTTTGAAAACAATCGCATACTTTCTGAATACGAAATAAAGGAATGAAGGATTGCCCGGCATTGCATGGAAAAAGCTGGTATAATAGGGCGAAGGAAACAGGGCTTCAAAATGCAGGGGAAGCAGGGCGGGCTTCATATTCTGGGAATTTTGAAACCCTGATTTTTTTATATTTCCGAAATCAGGGCGGGGCAAAGCTGCGAAAACGAACGAAGGGAAGTGAAGAAGGGCATGGGAAGAAAGAGGAACCCGGAGCGGGACCAGAGCTTGAAAAGGTACATAGAAAGCGGAGGGAAAATGACGCTTGAAGAGCTTGCGACGGCAGCAGGCGTTCCAAAAGCCCGTATAAGCAAGTGGAAATCAGAGGACAAGTGGGAAGAAAAGCTGAAAGAAGCCCCGAAGAAAAAGGGCGGGCAGAGGGGAAATAAAAACGCCACAGGCAGGACCCCCAAAAAGGACGGCAATAAAAACGCCGTCACACATGGAGCCTTTGCGAAAGCAGGCATTGAAGACATAGACCCGGAGAAAGCAGAGAAAATAAAAGCGGTGAAGCCGGGTGGAAGCATAGAGAAAATGACGGAAGAGCTGCAAAGCCTGTTAGTGCGCAAGGCGTATCTGGAAGGGCTATTGCAGCAATACACAGCCCCGGAAGCAGAGGGGGCTTTCTATGCTGATAAGTTAGTGCATATGGCAGTACCAAAGACGCTTGAAGAGATACAGGGAGAGCAGGACAGCGGCATTGACACAGGGCAGGTGAAGGACCCGGAAGGGGGGACAGAGAAGCTAAAGACAGCAATGAAGACGATCATTAAGTCAAGCGCATTTGATAGAGCTATGAAGGTAGAAGCAGAACTGAACCGACTGCATGGACGTATCATAAAGCAGATAGATAGTATCAAGTCATATGAGATGGAAGAAAGAAGATTGTCGCTGGAAGAGAGAAAATATCAGCTTGCTAAACAAAAATTAACAGGTGAGATAATTATTGATGATGAAACGGAAGAAATCATTGACGATTTGATGGACGGAAACTAAACGGGCGGTAGGTTCTTTCAGACGACTGGAAGCTATGCGGGTACGGCGCCGCCCAGAACCTGCCTAGATACGAAATAAAAAAAACAGCTTCCGCTTCCTGCGGGAAATATTTTGAAAGGGGGTGCGTCGAAAAAATGAAGTTGTACACGTCGGCGGCAGTCGCACGGTATCTGGACATGACGGAACGGAACGTGCGGACGCTGCGGGACAAGGGCATATTGACCGAATACAAGCCGGGGTTGTACGACTTGCAGACGGCGACAAAGCAGTATATAAATTTCCTGCGGCAGAAGAACCCGGAAGCGGAGGAAAAGGTGGACTACAACACGGAGCGGGCAAAGCTGGTGCGGGCAAAAAGAGAGAATCAGGAGCTGGAACTACAGTTGCGGAAGAATGAGCTTCACACGACGGAAGACATTGAAAAGATTGTGACAGATACGCTTGTGAATTTCAGGACCCGTCTTCTGGCTATACCTGCAAAGTTAAGCCCGATTCTTGCGAAGAAGAAAGACCAGACCGAAATATTTAAGCTGATGAAAGCGGCGATTGATGAAACACTGGAGGAATTATCAGATTTTGACAGGATAACGAAGGAGGGCGGGGAAGATGAGGGATAACACAGCGCAGCTTTTCCGCAGGCTATTCAAGGTACTAAAGCCGCCGCCAGATTTGACGCTTTCTGAATGGGCTGACAAGTTCAGGCGGCTTGCTGCCGGGACGACTGCGGAGCCGGGGCGGTGGAAGACAGCAAAAGCCCCGTACCAGAAAGAAATCATGGACGCAATCACGGACATATCAATAAAAAAAGTTGTGATTATGTCAGCGGCGCAGGTGGGGAAGACTGACGCAATGGTTTTGAACCCGATAGGATATTACATACATTACGACCCTTCCCCGATAATGGTAATACAGCCAACCATTGACATGGCAGAAAAGTTTTCAAAAGAAAAGCTGTCCCCTATGCTGCGAAATACGCCAGTGCTTGCGGAGCGGATAGACGACAAGTCAAGAAGCAGCGGGAACACAATCACGCACAAGATTTTTCCGGGCGGGTTCGTGACGATTGCGGGGGCTAACAGCCCCACGGGACTGCGGAGCCATACAGTCAGGATTCTTCTTGCCGACGAAATAGACGGATACCCGGCAAGCGCAGGGGCAGAGGGGGACCCGCTTTTACTTGCGGCAAAAAGACAAACGACATACTGGAATAAAAAGCAGGTAGACATATCAACGCCGACTATCAAGGGAGCTTCCCGGATAGAAATTGAATATGAGAACAGCAGCCGGGGAGAATGGAACACGCCCTGCCCGTGCTGCGGGGAATTACAGCCGCTTGTCTGGGGGAATGTTGTCTATGATAAAAACGACCTGTCAGAAATACGGTATGCCTGCGAAAAATGCGGGGTAATTTCAAGCGAAGCGGAGTGGAAGGAACACTATACAGAAGGGAAATTTGTACATGAGGACCCGGAAAACCCGGTGAAGGGGTTCCACCTGAATACCCTTGCTTCTACACTGACGACATGGAAAGAGGTTGTCGAAAAGTTCATTGAAGCGAATGAGGAAGTAAAAAAAGGGAATGTGCAGCTAATGAAGGTATGGACAAATACCGAGATGGGGCAGACATGGGAAGAGGACGGGGAAAGCGTAGATGACGACGCACTTTTGAACCGCAGGGAATACTATAGCTGCGAAGTCCCGGAAGCGGTTCTGTATCTGACAGCAGGAGTTGACACACAGGACGACAGGTTTGAAATTGAGGTTGTCGGGTGGGGTCCTGATTATGAGAGTTGGGGCATAAAGTATGCTGCAATATACGGGGACTTGCACGGGGACAAAGTATGGGAAGAGCTTGACACGTTTCTTTCACAGACATTCACAAAGGAAGACGGGACAAAATTAAAAATTGTCTGTACCTGCATGGACAGCGGCGGGCACTTCACGAACAAAGTATATAAGTTCTGCAAGAAGCGTTTTGCAAGGAAAGTATTTGCAATCAAGGGAAGCAACGACAGCGCAGCGGCATATATACAGAAGCCGTCAAAAAGCAATCGTGAACAGGCGTATCTTTTTACGATAGGAGTTGACACGGGGAAAAGCTGGCTAATGGACAGATTGAAACTCGAAACGCCGGGTCCGGGGTATTGCCATTTTCCGCTGGAAGCCGGAAAGGGATATGATGAAAAATATTTCAAAGGACTGACTTCTGAAAAGAAGGTTCTGCGGTACAAAATGGGAAGACCGTATTTTGCGTGGGAGCTGAAGGACAGGGGAGAACATAAAAGAAATGAAGCGTTAGACTGCCGGAACTATGCAACGGCAGCAATCGAAATCACGCAGCTTCCGTTAAAGAAGCCGGAGGAAAAGAAAGCGGCGGCAGCAGGAGCGGCGGCAGGAAGGAAAAGAAAAAAGAGAAGAAGCAACGGAGGTATATTGTAATGGCAGGAATCACACTTGAAACAGCGCAAAAGCATTTAGACGTATGGCTGGAAGCGGAAATGACGGTTGCGACAGGGCAAAGCTATACTATTGGTTCCCGGACACTGACACGGGCGAACCTGACGGAAATTAGAAATGCAATAGAGTATTGGAACGGGAAAGTTCAGAAGCTGGAGAACGTGCAGCGCAAGGGAGGAAGAAACAGGATAAAGCGGGGAGTGATACGGGACTTATAAATTGCCCGAAATTGCCCGCTATTTCCCCCGATTGCCCGAAATGCCGTTTTATTTCCTTTTTTTGCCCGATAAAAGCTGATATTATATAGGCTGGAAAGATTGAAAAAACAGAAAGAAAGCACTGGAAACAGTGCTTTTTTCATGCGATAAAAACGGGAGAAGGTGAAGGATTGAACGGGATAGCAAGGGCAATAGACAGCGTAATTGCCACGATTGCGCCGCAAACAGCACTGAAAAGGACGGCTGCAAGACAGAAAATGCAAATTCTGAACAGCGGTTACAGCAATTACGGCGCAAACACAACAAAAAAATCTCTAATAGGCTGGAACTATGCCGGAGGGTCAGCCCGTGAGGATATAAACGACAATCTTTCTATACTGCGGCAGCGTTCCCGTGATTTATACATGGGCGTACCGATTGCGACAGGTGCAGTCAAAACAATGCGCACAAATGTTGTCGGGCGGGGGCTGATGTTAAAGCCGACAGTGGACGCAGAAGCATTGAAGATAACAGCAGCACAGGCGCAGCAGTTAGAAAAAGACATAACAAGGGAATGGGCATTGTGGGCAGAAAGCCCGGATTGCGACATGGCAAGGATAGACAATTTCTATGAATTGCAGCAGTTAGCGTTTTTGAATTGGCTTGCTTCCGGGGACACGCTTGTATTGCTTCCGACAAAGAAGCGGATAAACCAGCCGTATGATTTAAGGGTGCAGCTTATAGAAGCGGACAGACTTTCAAGCCCGAATAATTTTGACACATTCGACAATCAGATTGTCGGCGGCGTTGAAGTAGACAAAGACGGGGAAGTGGTTGCATATCACTTTTCAAAACACCACCCGTTATCATACGCAAATGAGCGCATGGAATGGCAGAGGGTGGAAGCATACGGGAAGCATACGGGAAGAAAGAATGTGCTGCATTTGATGTGCCGGGAAAGGATAGACCAGCGGCGGGGCGTTCCATTCCTTGCCCCGGTCATAGAAGCATTAAAGCAGTTAGGGCGGTACACGGACGCTGAATTGATAGCGGCGGTTATATCGGGGCTTTTTACAGTATTTATTGAAAAAGAATCTAACGAAGACGGGGAGCCTGTAGGGTCAGGGATTGCGGAAGAAGACCTGATTGACGAAGAAGACGAAAACAGTCTTGAACTGGGACCCGGCGCAATACTTGACCTTGCAGAAGGAGAAAAGGCGCACGACATAAACCCCGGAAGACCGAACAAAAATTTCAGCGGTTTTGTGGAAGCTATATGCCGACAGATAGGGGCGGCGTTAGAAATACCGTATGAACTACTTTTAAAGCACTTCACAAGTTCATATTCTGCAAGCCGGGGAGCGTTAGAAGAAGCGTGGAAAATGTTCAAAATGTACCGGGCATGGATGGCAAACGATTTTTGCCAGCCAGTATACGAAGAATGGCTTGCGGAAGCAGTAGCGAAAGGAAGAATAAATGCCACCGGATTCTTCACAGACCCGTTGCGCAGGAAAGCATACTGCAAAGCACAGTGGAACGGACCGGCACGGGGGCTTCTGAACCCGGTGCAGGAAGTAGGGGCTGCGGTTACAAGGGTTGAAAACGGCTTTTCTACACGGAGCGCAGAAACAATGGAGATGGCTGGCGGCGATTTTTACAGTAATTGCGAACAGCTAAAGCAGGAGGAAAAGAAGCTAAAGGAGGTAAAGAAAATTGTCAATGCAGGGGAACAAAAACCCGGAAACGCAGCCGGGCAGCAGGGGAACGGGACAAAGCCCGGAGAACCAGAAGGACGGAAGGACGGCGACGGGGCAAAGCCCGGAGAGCCAGCAGAACAGAAAGACGGCGGCGGGCAGCAGGGAGAAAAGCCCGTTCGGAGTGACACAGAATAGATTCTGGGACTTTGTACCGGGGACGGCGACAAAGCCGCCTGAATTGCTTCTGTACGGAACAATCAGCAGCCAGCAGAGCTGGTGGGAAGACAGGGTAACGCCCGCACAGTTTAACAGGGAGCTTGCGGCATTAGGGGAGGACGTGCCGGAAATAGTGGTTCGTATCAACAGCCCCGGCGGTGATGTGTTCGCAGCAAACGCAATTTATACCCGGCTGAAAGACTGCGGCGCAAAAATAACGGTGAAGGTTGACGGGTGGGCGGCTTCTGCCGCAACGATTATCGCAATGGCGGGCGACACAATCAAAATACCGAGAAACGGCGTTTTTATGATTCACGACCCGGCAATGACAGTCTGGGACACGTTCCGGGCAGAAGATTTTGAAAAGATGGCGCAGGAATTGAAGGTAATTAAACAGTCAATCATAAACGCCTATTCTGTAAAGACAGGAAAGACGGCTGATGAAATATCCGGCTTTATGTCAGATGAAACATGGTGGACGGGCGACGAAGCGGTGGAAAATGGCTTTTGTGATGAATTGATGTTTGAGGAAGCCCAGACGGTAGTGGAGAACGCAAGCAGAATTATTGTAAATTCTGTACCGATTGACATGGGGAATTTCAAGACCGTTCCTAAAATGTTGTTAAACAGCCCGGCAGCAACGCCGGGAGGTTTACAAAACGGCAGACAGCCGGAAAATAAACCCAAAAAGGAGGAAAAAAAGATGGAACCGAAAGACACAATCACAACGATTGAAGCATTGAAAGCGGCATATCCCGACTTGACGGCAGCAATAGAAGACAACGCCCGGAAAGAGGAAAGAAACCGTATCAAGGCACTGGAAGACGCAGCGGTGGGAGGGTTTGAAAGCATTGTGCATGACGCAAAGTTTGTGAACCCTATTTCTGCCGGGGAAATGGCGTTGCAGATTGTAATGGAACAAAAGAAACAGGGCGGCGCATACCTGCAAAACAGGGAAGAGGACGTAACGAACAGCCACGTTTCCGACGTAGGCGCAGGCGCAAGCGAAAAGGGAAGCGAAGGGAAGGACCCCTTCAATGAAGCGATTGACCGCTTGTTTCCCGACGTGAAATAAAGGGAGGGAAGACAATGGGAATGTACGACATTGAAACAAGGACATATGAGCCGAAAAATTTTTTTGCAGGTGACTTTCCGACAAAGACCGAAAGCGGCATAGCAGGGGAAGCACTGGCAGAATATACCCCGGTAACGAAGAACAGCGAAGGAAAGATTGTTGCGGTGGCGGCAGCTTCCGGCAGCGGGGATTCTGCGAAGGCGGCGACGACGGGGGACGTAATAGGGATTACGGCGGCAGCAGTAGAAGCGGCAGACGACCCGGTTGTGTACTATCTGACAGGAGAGTTTTTTGAGGAAGCATTAAACCTTCCGAAAAATGTAACAGTAGAAGCAATAAAAGAACCGCTGCGAAAATTATCAATTTTCCTGCGGACATTGAGCTAAAAGGGAGGATAAAAAAGATGGCAAATGAAGTAAGTATTTATGACCCACGGACAATGGGGCGGGTAGTGTCAAAAATGCCCCCGGTTCATACGTTTTTCAGAAGCACATTTTTCAAACATGAGGAAACATTTGTAACAAAGGACGTTGACGTGGACTTTGTAAAGGGTTCCCGGAAAGTTGCGCCGTATGTGCATAGACTGATTGGCGGGAAGACCGTACCGAACACAGGGTACACCACAAAGACATACACGCCGCCGCTGGTTGCGCCGGATAAGATTACAACGATTGACGACTTATTGAAGCGGCAGGCAGGGGAAAGCATTGTTTCAGGAAGGACACCTGCGGAACGTGCGGTTCTGAAAATGTCAGCGGACTTTGTAGAGCTGCGGGACATGATTACAAGGCGTGAAGAATTGATGTGTACGCAGTCCATCTTCACAGGACAAATTCCTATTATCGGGGAAGGGCTGAATGAAGTGATTGACTTTGGATTTACAAACAAAGAAACAATCACGACAGCAACAAAGAAGTGGACAAACGCAGCGTCGGACCCGATAGGCGATTTGAAGAGATGGCACAAGACCGTACAGCAGAAAGGGTTTGCAAACTGCGATATGTGCATTATGGCTGATGATGTGGCGACAGCGTTCGTGAACCATGAGAAGGTACAGAAATTGCTTGACGTAAAGAATTACAGTCTGGCAGTTATCCAGCCCAGACAGCTTCCGAACGGCGTTACTTATATCGGCAGTATACATGAGCTGGGGCTTGACATTTACACATACAACGAATGGTATCTTGACGACTGGACGGACGCAGCGAACCCGGCAGAAAAGCCGCTTGTCCCGGAAGGTTCCCTTGTGCTGATAAGCAGTAATGCAAACTATTCCATGTATTACGGGGCTATAACCTTAATTGACGATAATACAAAGGCGTTTCGGACAGTTGAGGGGAAATATGTGCCTGATACATGGGTGAAGAGAAAGCCCGCAAGAAGATTCTTACAACTGTCTTCTGCCCCGCTGTCCGTGCCGCATGACGTAGACAGTTGGTTTGTGGCAAAGGTAATGTAATGGACTTCAAAGCGCAGATAATAGAAGACCTGAAAGTATTTCATAACCCCGGAGAGTTTGCGGAAATGATGTGCATATGGTATGACGGGAAACAATACGAAGTCCCAGCCGTGCTTGACCACATGACCGGGACAGACAGGCAGAAGCCGGGCGGGGATAATGCAGAGGGGATATATAGAGCGGAAGCAATGCTTTATATATCCCACGCAGATATAGGGATTGTGCCGAAAAAAGGGCGTGAAATCGAAATTGAAGAAGCCGGGGCGGTAAGCTGCTACACGATTGAGAAAAGCAGCTATGAAGCCGGGGAAATCGTGCTTGAACTGGGGGCGTATACAGAATGATTGAAGTATCAGCGGAAGCCATAGAACGGGTGGAGCGTATTCTGGCTGGCGTTCCAAAAGGTGCGGAACGTGCATTGTCAAACGCAATAAACCGGGGATTGTCACGGGTGAAGACCGGGGCGACAAAGCGGGTGAAAGAAGTGTATACCGTGCAAAGTAGTGCAATCAATGAAGCTACAAACACGAAAATACAGAAAGCCAGCACGGGAAACCTTGCAGGCTATATCAATTTTTCCGGCTGCAAAATACCGCTTTATAAATTCAAAGTAACACCAAAAGCACCCGGAGTAAAAAAACAGGTGACGGCAGCGGTTAAAAAAGGCGGTGGAACGGCTTTTGAAAATGCGTTCATTGCGCAAATGAAAAGCGGGCACACAGGAGTATTTGAGCGGGAAACGAGCAAACGTTTACCGATAGAAGAAAAGATGGGGCTTGCAATGGCGCAAATGGTAGGAGATCTAAACGTAATGACGGAGATAGAAAAAGAAGCGCAGGAAGTAGTAAATGAACGTATCGGACATGAGATTGAACGTATTTTGAACGGTTACGGAGGTTAGAGGAATGACCGCTATAAATCTATTGGAGTGTCTGGAAGAGTTTGTGAAAGAGAAGACGGCAGACATTAAACTGCAAGTAAAGGTAAGAAACAGGAACCCGCAGGAAGTAAAAGAACGGGCAGCAGATGTTTACAAAATGCGTCTTCCTACAAAAGATGACCAGACAGAAAAAATCCCGTATATCCTTCTGCAATTACTGACAGGGAAAGACGACAAGGAGAACGGGGAGCCGCAGGAAAGCGTATGCAAAATACGGATAGTAGTTGCGACGTATTCAGAAGACGGCGGCGAAGGTTCTTTTGATGTGCTGAATGTGATTTTGCGTATCAGGAGCGAACTGGAAAAAGCCGGGGTCGTCGGTGAACGGTTCGTGCTGCAATATCCGCTTGAATATATCGTGTACCCGGACAGCACACAGCCCTACTATTTAGGGGAAATGGTAACTAATTGGTCAATACCGACAATGGAAAGGGAGGTAACGGACATATGGCAGTAAAGAAGAACGCCACAGCAGCCGCAGGAGCGGCAGAAAAGGAAAAGGCGGTAAATACTACCACCAAAGAAGAAAAACCCGTTTCTGGGGCAAATGGTGAAGCCACAGAGGGGGAAAAGAAGGAAGGGGAGACAGTGACGCTTGCATATATAGGACCGTCGCTGCCTGCCGGACTTCTGAAAACAAATAAGATCATGATAGGAACAAGGGAGGAAATAGAAAAAGAACTTGCAGCGGTTCTGGAGAAATACCCGCTTGTGGGGAAAATGCTTGTCCCGGTTGAAAAGATGGCAGAGAAAAAGAACAGGGCAGCAACGGCAGGAAATATCCTGAACAAATATTACACGGATATTATTTCTGCTATTGCGGCGAATGAGAGGAAGGAGGAGTAAAAGATGGCTGATATTACACATGGAATTGACGCAAAAAAGCAGACAACGAGCGTTTCAAGCCCGGTAGTTGTAGCAACGGGGATTCCGTTTGTAGTAGGAGCTTCCCCGGCGCATATGGTAGGCGGGAAGGTAAATGACGTTATCATGGCGAATGACTATGAAGAAGCCGTGAAAGCGTTGGGATATTCAGACAACTGGGAGGGGTATGGGCTTTCAGAAGCAGTATACACGCAGTTTGTATTATACCAGCAGTCCCCGGCGTTTTTTGTAAACGTTCTGGACCCGGCAAAGCACAAAAAGGAAGTAAGCGGGAAGAAATATGAAGTTGTAGAAAACCAGATTACACTTCCGCTTGAAACGATTGCGGAAAGCGTAGAGATTGAAGGGAAGGAAAAAGGCAAAGATTTTGAAGTATTCTACAATGATACAGCCTGCATTGCAGAATTTACAGAGGACACAACAGGGGAAATGACGGTATCATGTACAGAGGTTGACCCGTCGAAGGTGACAAAAGCTGATATTATCGGAGGTTACAGCATAGCGACGCACAAAACAACGGGGCTTGAACTGATAGACGATTGCTTCCCGAAATACAGGATTGTTCCTGATTTGATTTTGTGTCCGAATTGGTCACACGACCCGGAAGTGGCAGCGGTGATGTCAGCAAAAGGGGAAAATATAAACGGGATTTTTGAAGCGGACGCACTTCTGGACGTAGACACAAGGGCAGAGGGAGGGGTGACGTATTACACAGAAGTCCCGGCGTGGAAGCAGTCAAAAAATTTCATGAAACCGAATGAATTAGTATGCTTCCCGAAATTGAAACTGGGCGACAGGGTTTTCAACTTTTCGACGCAGCAGGCGGGGCTTATGGCACGGACGGACAACGACGGTTCACTGGGCGACGGGACCCCCTGCGAAAGTGCTTCAAACAAGAGTTTACAGGCTGACAGCATGGTACTGGCAAGCGGTGAAGAAGTTGTGCTTGACGTTCAGAAAGCAAATTATCTGAATGACAACGGGGTTATAACGGGGCTGAACTTTATCAATGGTTTTGTGAGCTGGGGAGATTATACGGCTTGTTTCCCGGCGAATACTGACCCGGTTGACTATTTCTATTGCATTTCCCGTATGTTCAAATGGGTTGCAAAGACAGTGACGCTTTCATACTGGTCATGGGTAGACCGAAAGTTGACAAGGCGACTGATAGACGCAATTTTGCAGGGTATCAACGACTGGCTGGCGGCACTGACGGCAGATGAAAAGATTGTGGGCGGGCGTGTAGAGCTACGGGAAGAGGAAAACAGCCTGACGGCGTTAATGTCAGGAAAAGCAAAGTTCCATATCTACATTACGCCGCCTTCACCTTTGCGGCTTATGGAATATGTGCTTGAATATGATGTTTCCTATCTGTCAAGCCTGCTGGCAGCGTAAGGAAGGAGGGTAAACAATGGCTAAAATTGATGAACTGATTATAAATTTTAGAGTGTACGAAGACGCAAACGAGTATCTGGGAATGTCAGAAGCGACGCTGCCGGAAGTGTCGAACCTTGCGGAAGAGATACAGGGGGCGGGAATTGCCGGGAATATTGAAGCAGTAGTGCTGGGGCATATCGAAGCAATGACGCTGACGCTGAATTTCCGAACGGTAACGAAAGCGGCAATCAGGCTGGCAGAACCGAGAATACACAATATAGACCTGCGGGCGGCGCAGCAGGTGAGGAACACGCAGACGGGGAAAATTGAAACGGTTGCGGCAAAGCACGTTATGAAGGTAGTACCGAAAAAGTTTGCGCCCGGAAAACTTGCGGCAGCTTCCGCAGCGGACGCAAGCGGGGAATATGCCGTTTCATCTTATACGCTTTATCTGGACGGTAAAAAGGTGATTGAAATTGACCCGCTGAACTTTGTGTATTATATCAACGGGACAGATTATCTTGCAGACGTAAGAAAGGCACTAGGAAAATAAAACAGAGAGGACAGGAAGAGCCAGCGGGAGGGTCCGCTGGTTTTTATCTGCCTATTTTTAGGAGGTAGAAAGATGGAAGATAACAAGGTTGTACAGGGGCAGCAGGAAGATTTTGCAGAGGAAATGCAGGAAGCACAGAAAACCGGGATTGTCAGCATGGAAGACAAGAAGAAGGAAAAGAAGACCAGCCTGAACTATACGCACACTTTCAAAGCCCCGGTTGAGATTAACGGGCAGAAGCAGAAAGCATTGACATTCTACTTTGAAAAGCTGACCGGAGAAGACATAGAAGCCATTGAAGAGGAATTGCAGGACCAGAACAAATATGTCCTGACCCCGGAAGTGTCGTCTGTATTCCAGACTATGCTTGCCGCCCGTGCAGCAGGAGTGGGGGCTGATGAAATCAGGCGGCTTCCACTTGGGGAGTACATGAAAATCAAGAATCAGGCACGAAGTTTTTTAATAGAATCGGGCTATTAAAAGTAAGCAGCCCCGGAAATTTTATCAGAAAACAGGCTTACAGACTGGCAAGGGCTTCTAATACGCCTATACCGTTCTTTATGCAGCTTACACTTTCCGCACTTTTCCGCTGGATAAAAAGCGTGAATGAAGTAGAGAGAGAAGACGCACGGGAGCGGGAACGCCTAGCACATAACAAGTGATAGGAGGTGGAAGCGATTGGCAGGGTCACAAAAGGAATTTGAGCTTCTTTTTAAGCTGAAAGCGTCACTGGGAGGAAATTTCAACAGCACTTTCAAAAGTGCGATTGAAACACAGCGGAAGTTGCAGGACAGCATAAAAAGCGTAAATTCCATGCAGTCAAAGGTTGACGGGTATACAAAGACTTCAAATGCAATAGAGCAGCAGAAGGGAAAGCTGGAGAAGCTGGAAGCGGAACATGAAAAGATTGCGCAGAAAATACAGCAACACCAGACGAACGCTGAAAGGCTGCGGGCGAAAATCGAAGAAACGGGCGACGCAACGGGAGAACTGACAGCGCAGCTTGTGAAAGAAGAGAACGAAGTCGCAAAGAATACCGAACGCCTGAAAAGCAATGAAAACCAGATACGACAGACCACTGCCAGCATACACTCACAGGAAGAACAGCTTGAACGGATGGCGCAGGAGCTAAGGGACGCAGGGATTGACACAGACAATCTGGAGAAATCAAACGCCCGGTTGCAACGGTCATATGAACGGCTGCGGGGTTCACAAGAGAACCTAAGCCGTATCAATTCCGAACAGGCAAAAATAAAAGAGAATATAGCAGCCACAAAAGTACAGCTAACAACGACAATCGGAGTAATAGGCGGGGTGGCGGCGGCATTATACGCCGGACCCGTAAAGGCGGCGCAGGAATACGAAACAGCGATTGCGAAAGTTTCAACGATTGCAGACGCACAGGCAGTCCCGCTTGAGGAAATGTCAAGCGAAATTATGAAGCTGTCAAATACCACGGGAATAGCAGCCAGCCAGATTGCAGATGATGTGTACAACGCTATTTCTGCCGGGCAGCAGACAGGGGACGCAGTAAACTTTGTTTCGTATTCGACGAAGCTGGCGAAAGCGGGTTTTGCAGAAAGCGCACAGACACTGGACGTTCTGACAACGATATTGAACGCTTACGGCATGGAAGCGGAAGAAGTATCAAAAGTTTCAGATATGCTTGTACAGACGCAGAATAAAGGTAAAGTGAGCGTGGGTGAACTGTCAAGCGTTATGGGTAAAATCATACCGACAGCAAACGCAAACAACGTTGCACTTGAACAGTTGTGCGCCGGATATGCAATCATGACAAGCAAAGGTATTGCCGCAGCCGAAACGACAACATACATGAATAGTATGTTGAATGAGCTTTCAAAGTCAGGCACGACAGCGGAAAAGACGCTGCGGGCGACGACGGGGAAGAGCTTTAAAGAACTAATGACAGACGGGAAGAGTCTGGGCGAAGTCATACAGATTTTGCAGCAGGAAGCGGAGAAGAGCGGAAAAAGTCTGAATGATATGTTCGGTTCTGCGGAAGCCGGGAAAGCTGCCGTGTCGCTTCTGTCCGGGGGCGTTGAAGGGTTCAACGAACAGGTGGCAGGAATGGTTGACAGCGTAGGGGCGACGGAAGAAGCCTTTGCGAAAATGGACCAGACGACGGAAGCAAAAATGCAAAAGGCAAAGAACAGTATATCAAATTTAAGTATTGTTCTGGGTCAAAACCTTCTGCCGATTGTCGGGAGCCTTGCAGAAAAAGTGGCTGCGGTTGTCGTGAAAGTTTCAGAATTTGCGCAGGAGAACCCGAAGCTGGTTCAAACAGTGCTGAAAGTAGCGGCGGCACTTGCGGGAATGAGGGTTGCCGGGCTAACTGCAAAATTAGGGTTCCTGCAAATATCAAGCGGGATAAAAGACGCACAGAAGATTCTGGAGCTTTTCAAAATAAAAGCAATCGGGCTTTCCGGCATAGGTTCAAAGATTGTCGGGTTTATTGCAAAACCTTTTAGCGGCATAGGCGGCATACTGGGAAAAGCATTGTCAGGAATAGGCGGCATTATAGCACGTTCCCCGCTTGGGTCAATCGGAAGGGTGGTTGCTTCAAGTTTTGGAAAAATCGGGTCATTTATTGCCCCGGTAGGAAATGTAATAACAAAAGCGTTAGGACCGTTGGGAAAAATCGGTTCAACGCTTCTGGGTCCGTTAGGAGGAATTGCAGGAAAAATTTTGCCCGTAGTAGGCGTGGTGACTGCGGTAATTACAGCAGTACAGCTTTTACGGAAGAACTTTGATAAAGTCCGGGAAGCCGTAGGAAATATTTTCGGAGAAAAGGGGCTTGAGATATTCGACAAGATTGTTGCGGTAGTGACAAGCGTGGGAGAAACAATCAAGGGCGTTTTTTCAGACGGAAATCTGGGGGCGGCAAGGGACAAGATACAAGAGATTTTCGGGGAAAAGGGCGTTGCGGTATTTGATACCTTTGCAGGAGTTTTCCAGAAAGTTGTGGCGGCAGCAGGGCAGTTTGTAGGGTTTGTGACAACAAACATAGTCCCGATTGTAGAACAGGTTTTAAATGTACTTGTCACAACGGTAATTCCGGGGATAATAAGCGGCATACAGTCAGCAGCCCCGGTGATAATGCAGGTATTTCAGGCTGTAGCCGATTTTATAGGTGGCATTATCCCGATTATCGGAGAATTTATTGCAGGAATTATGCCTGTAATAAGCGAAGTTATAACATTCATACAGACGTATGTACTGCCGATTATCAGTGAAGTTTTCAACTTTATTGTGTCAACGGTGCTTCCATTCATTGTGCAGGGCATACAGCAGTTAGGGTCCATAATAACAACGGTTCTTTCAGCCGTTTTGCCTGTAGTGCAGACCGTATTCCAGACGATTTGGACTATCATACAGCCGATTTTGACGCAGATTCTTACAACGGTACAGGCGATTTTGCCGCAGGTGCTTTTTGTATTCCAAACGGTATTTACAACGATTGGTTCTGTAGTACAGGCGGCAATACAGATTTTTCAAGGGATTATACAGTTTATCACGGGAGTTTTTACCGGGAACTGGGGCGCAGCATGGGAAGGTGTAAAGTCTGTATTTCAGGGAGCGTGGGACGGATTGAAAGCTATTGCAACGGGCGTTATCAATGGAATTATAGGCGTTATAAACGGGGCTATATCAGCACTGAACAGCATTAAGATTCCAGACTGGGTTCCGGGAGTAGGGGGAAAAGGAATAAATATACCAACGCTTCCGACTTTTGCAAAAGGAACGAAGAACACGCCGGACACATTTATTGCAGGTGAAGAGGGTCCCGAACTGATAACCAATGCGCCGGGAATGACGGTATACACAGCGCAGCAGACAAAAGACATAATGGGCGCACAGAACGCAGCCGCACAGGTAGCGCAAGCGGCAGGAGCCGGGCAGACTACTTCACAGGTATTCTACAATACCACGAACAATGCGCCGGAGGTAAAGCCGCCAGAAGTCGTAAGCGGCGCAGGACAGGGCGGCGGGAACAATATCACAATCACAAACAGCCCGACAATATACGTTGACGGCGACAAGGCGGGTGATTTAGAAGAGAAGCTGGAGGAAAACAACAGAAATTTATTACAGGAGGTAGAAGACCTTCTGGACAAAAGAAATGATGATGAAAGGCGGTCAAGGCATGAGTAAGACATATACAACAATATCCGGGGATATGTGGGACCAGATAGCGTACACGCAGATGGGCAGCGTCCTTCATACGGACAAATTGATAAAAGCTAATGCCGACTATGCCGCAATGTTTGTCTTCCCTGCCGGGGTAGTTTTAACTATCCCGGAGGTGGAAGAAAAACAAAGTATGGAGCTGCCGCCGTGGAAAAGGGGGTTGTTAATCTAATGAGCGACAAAAGACTTGCACGGCGGGTGGCTTTAAAGCTGAAATTTGAAAATGTAGACGTGCCGGAAAACATAGCATTGCATTTGGTGAGCGCAAGTTATACGGATAATGAAGACGGCAGCACAGATGATTTTCAGATTGTGTATGAAGACCGGGAAAGAAACCTGATGGGGGACTGGCTGGAAGTAAAGCCGACAATCATAAAAACAACAAAGCGGGTTGTAAAAGAAGTACAGAAAGAAGAAGTAATAAACTATGTTGTGAAGCGGGGCGACACGTTGTGGGCGATTGCTTCACAGTATCTGGGGAGCGGGACAAAGTACCCGCAAATAGCGCAGGAAAACAATATACCGAATCCGAATTTGATTTATCCGGGGCAGGTATTCAGGATAACGACGGGAGGAACGGCAAAAAGTACAGCGGTTGAAACCGTAGAGGAAGTGAAGCAGGGAGCGAAACCGAAACTCGTAACAGCGGTTCTTGTCCAGAAAAATTGGAATGACACGGGGAAGGACGCAACTTTGAATATCGGTACTTTTGAAATAGACGGTATCGACGTATCAGGACCGCCCACAAAAGTAACCGTGAAAAGCACGTCTATTCCGTACACTTCAACAATGCGGATGGCGAAAAAGTCAAGGGCGTGGGAAAATATCACGCTAAAGGCGATAGGGCAGCAGATAGCAGGCGACAGCGGGCTTTCCCTGATGTACGAAGCAAGCGACAATCCGACGTTTAAGCGAAAAGAACAGGTGCAAACGTCGGATATTAAATTTTTGCAGGAGATATGCCACGCCGCAGGAATGGCGTTGAAGGTGACGACACTGAAAATTGTAATTTATGACGCTGCGGAGTATGACGCAAAGCCAGCAACAAAAACTTTCAAATACGGGGATAAAAATATTTTATCCTATAAGCTGGGGACCAGCCTGACAGATACAGCATACACAAGTTGTCATGTTTCCTATACGGACCCAGACAGCAAAGAAACGATTGAATATACCTATACCCCGGACAGCGGCACGGGGACAGGGCAGGTTCTGGAAATAAACGAAAAAGTCAGGAACACAGAGGAAGCAAAGACGCTGGCAAAGAAGCGTCTGCGGGAAAAGAATACACAGGAGTTCACGGCAAGTCTGAAAGTAGTGGGCGACGTGTCACTTGTAGCAGGAATGACCGTGAAATTAAAGGGCTTTCAAAAGTTCGATAGAAAATACAAGGTAACACAGGCAAAACACAGCCTGACAGGGGGCTACACGGTAGACCTTTCTTTAAAACAGGTGCTGGAGGGGTATTGATGGCAGACTTGAACGAAGTAAAAAACATAATACGAAAAGGAACCGTGCAGAGCGTAAACGCAGGAACAATGAAAGCCCGTGTGAAGTTTGGGGATAAAGGCGGCATTGTGTCCGGGGAATTGCACATACTGACAAGGCACAGGGCAGTTGTTCCGGCTGAAAAGGACAAAGAAGGGAACAAAACAAAGACGGAAGCGGGGCATTTTCACGAAGCATATATAACAGAGTGGGTGCCGCAAACAGGGGACCTTGTTTTGTGCCTGATGATTCCAGACGGTGACGGGGAAGGGTACATTGTAGGGAAGGTGATGTAATGGCAAAAATCGGAAGTTTCGGGAACCTTGCTTTCAGCGTGTCGGAAAACACGGTAAAAACTTTTGACGGCATGAATTGGGACTTTTCCGCTGATTATGCGACACATGACAGACACATAAAAGCCGACCTGCTAGAATACATGGGACCCGGCATTGAAAGCATTTCATTTTCTATGGTGCTTTCTGTATTTTTAGGAGTAAACCCGTTAAAGGAAATAAAAAAGCTGCGGGAAATGGTGCGGGAAGGATATGCAGAACGGCTTGTAATCGGCGGCAAAGTGTACGGAAGTTACAAGTGGGTAATGGAGAAAGGGACGGTTGATTTTCAGCGGTTCGACAGCAAAGGGAATTTGTGGGCGGCAAAAGTGAAAGTAACGCTGAAAGAGTACCCGAAAAGGTGATAAAGATGGATATTATCAGAGGTGACGGGACACTGTTAAAAAATATTGACCTTGCCCCGAAAAATGTATATCAGGAAGTATTGCAAAATATAGCGGTCATAATCGACACATGGGAAAATACCTGCCCTTTGCTGCGGGAATTAGGGCTTCCGGCGCAGTTGATAGGAAGACCGCTGCCCGTAGTAAAAAATATCATGGTGGGGCAATTATATGACCAGATTGAACAGTTTGAGCCACGGGCGATTCTGGGCGGCATAACCTTTGAAGAAAATGCTTTCACGGGGAAGTTGATACCGATAATTGAGATAGAGGGGGTGCAGACAGAAGATGAAGAAACCTGAAAGGGAATACCCGGACATTGAATTTTTAGAAACAGACACAGAAACGATTGAAAGCAATATGATTGCACTATATGAAGAGTTTGTGAAACAGTCAGGGCGGCGGGATTATAAAGTTTATCCGGCTTCCCCGGAACGTCTTTTTATTGCGTGGTGCGCCGCAATTATCGTACAGCAAAGGGTCCTGATAAATGAAACGGCAAAGAAGAATGTACCCCGGTATGCAAAAGGGGAGTATCTGGACAGCCTTGCAGAGCTTTTCAAGGATATTGAACGCCTGCCCGCCACGCCTGCCGTAGCAAAGTTCCGTTGCTACATATCGGCGGCGCAGAATCAAAGCGTTATTGTGCCGCAGGGGACACGGATAACATTTGACGGGGAAATTACGTTTGAAACAACAGAAGAGCTTGAAATCAAAGCAGGGGAAACATATGGGGAAGTAAACGGGCAATGCCAGACGGCTGGCATTGTAGGAAATAACCTTGCGCCGGGACAGGTGAAAGAAATAGTTGACGTTTATGACTACTATCTAAAGGCAGAAAACGTGACAATGACAGAGGGCGGCGCAGGAGAAGAAGACGACGCTTCATACTATGAGCGTATGCGGGAGAGCATGGAGAGTTTTTCAACGGCAGGACCGATAAACGGATATATCTATCATACAAAATCAGTCAGCACGGCAATAGCTGACGTTGCAGCAACAAGCCCGGAAGCGGGCGTGGTTGATATTAGGGTGCTGCTACAGGGCGGCGAACAGCCGACAAAAGCAGTTCTGGAGGAAATAGAAGAAGCCCTGAACGCTTCCGACGTGCGCCCGCTGACGGATATTGTTACAGTATCAATGCCGGAGGAAGACCCGTTTGAAATAGACCTGACTTATTATATAAGCCGAAACAGTCAGGCAAGTACAAGTATCATAGACAGGGAAGCAAGGGCGGCAGTAGAAGACTACATAACATGGCAGACCGGGAAAATGGGAAGGGACATAAACCCGTCATACCTGACGCAGCTAATCATGGCAGCAGGAGTGAAGCGGGTAGAGGTAAGGAAGCCGACATTTAAAGTGGTAGAGGAAACGCACGTTGCAAGGATTGTGCGAAATACCATGACCGTATTGAATGGGGGTGTAGAAAATGCCTAGTCCCAGAGGAATAAGGAAAGCCGGGCAGGATATTTTCACCGTGAATTTTGCGGACTATCTGCCGGGGGCATTGAAACAGGACCCGAAAATCAGAGCGATTGCAGAAGCCGTGACAAAGGAAGCGTTGACGGTAAGCGGTGAAATTGAAAATGTGCTGATATATTCCAGAATAGACGAACTGCCGGAAGCATTGATTGACATTCTGGCATATGATATGCACGTTGATTGGTACGATTATTCTTTCCCGCTGAAAGTAAAACGGGATATTTTGAAAGGCAGCGTGAAAGTCCATAAAAAGATGGGGACAAAATACGCTGTAGAAAAAGCACTGGGCGCACTGTACCCGCAAAGCGAAGTTGAAGAATGGTATCAGTATGAGGGGGAACCACATCATTTTCATATAGTATGCGACGTTACGGAAAACAGGGTAACAGCCAGCTTTCAGGAAATCATAAATGCCGTGATGATGTACAAAAGGCTTTCTTCACATTTAGACGAAGTTGTATATCAGGCAAGCGTGGGTATCAGGGTAGAAACGCACACAGACTTTTTTCTGTACAAAAACCCGGCAACGGGAAGCCTGCTGGCGGGGACATACCCGCAGAGGATAAGGCGGGGCGTACAATCAGGAAATGTGATTATAGTGGGAACGGACGCTGCGGGGTTCATCTTTTTACCGACGCAGGCGGGGACATACCCGTATAGAAACACAGTATTCAGGCATACAGACGCACAGATTGACGCAGAAACGGCTTCAAATGCTTACAGGTATAGAAATACACCTGCGGGACAAATAAACGCCGGAGAAGAGCCACAGAGAAGCCACAGAGGGGTGCAGGCAGGGACGGGAATTGAAGCACAGACAGGGAAAGAAAGTTTTATGTTTTCTTCCCCGGCAGCAGGAACCGCCCCGGACAGAAACACAGTATTCAGGCATACAGACGCACAGATTGACGCAGAAACGGCTTTAAATGCTTTCAGGTATAGAAATACACCTGCGGGACAAATAAACGCCGGAGAAGAGCCACAGAGAAGCCACAGAGGGGCAGGAACAGGCGCAGGGATAGAAGCGCAGACGGAAGCAGAAGGAACACTGTTTTCTGTCCCGGCAGCAGGAACCGCCCCGGACAGAAACACAGTATTTCAGGGAAGCGGCGCAGACATAGAAGCAGAAGGGGAAGCAGAGGGCTTCCCCTTCTTCATGCAGGCTGCCGGGACAAAGCCTGAAAGAAATACTGTTATGAGCAATTCCGAAGCCGGGATTGCGGCAGAAGGAGCCGCAGACGGCTTTTTATATACCGTAAAAGCAGCCGGAACCGTGCCGGACAGGAACACGGGAGAGGGAGCCGGAAGCGGAGGGATTGAAAGCACGGTGAAAGCAGAGGTATTCAAGCATACAAACAAGCCTTGCGGGAGCCGCAGAAAACTTTGAAAGGGGGTGAAAAACCATGCTGACACCACAGGCAATAGAAGACTTCAAAGGCTTTCTTGACAATAACATTGCGTATGCAAAAGTTACGGTGAACGGGGAAGCAAAGAAAATCCCGATTCACAGGCGGGAACGCCTGAAAGACGGGCGGGTGGCGGTTTATCTGAACATTACGCCGCAGGCGGGGACGGAAGCGACAATTCAAAAAGTACAGCTTTACAACAAAAATAAGCAGTTGTGGGCAGAGAAAACGGAGAATATAACGCTTTCTAATGTGCAGGAAGGGGCGTTGTACCGTTTTGTATTCCGATTTGTAGAACAGGAGGTATAACCATGTACGAATGGCAGCAGTGGCAGGACCATGTTACAGAGCATGAAAACCGCTACAGAGAAATTGAAAACGACGACGGGACAATTACGCATGAAGCCGTGGAAGGGGAGGTATTGCAGCAGGGGACCCCGCAGAGCGCAACAAATTTCAATCACATGGAAGATGGAATAACGAACGCCGGGGAACTTGCGGCACTTCTGGCAACGGAAACAATCCACATGAACCAGAGGGCGGCAGATGAAGCGGGGGAAACAATTATTGTGAACCTTACGAACAATCAGCAGTACCCGTTCAACAATTCACTGAAAACCGTTGCACTGAAAACCGAAAGGAACCATTTAGACTATACCGTGACAGCGGAGGTTCTGGAGTACAGCGGCGGTTGTGTCGGAGATATTGAAGTAACAGAGAAACTGGCGAACGGATTCAAGATTGCGCATACAGGAAGCGCAGCAGAAGTCAAGCTGAAAGTATTTGTGAAAGGGGACTTCTATTGATGAAGGGGGCAAGCGTGATTATCAGGAGCGAAGAAAGAAAACAGCATGAAGCGTATGTGCTGCAATCTTTTGGAGTAAAGGGGAGAGGAACCCCGGAACAAAGAGAAGCAGCGGAAATCATAGCAGCAAGGAGCCGTGAAGTCGTAAAAGAAAGGAGATAAAACAATGGGGAAAATTAAGGTTGTTGAAAAAATGCCGGGAAATCACATTCAGTATGAAGTGGAGGGGAAGAAAATCATTTTCGGAGATGATGAACTTTCCGTAAATCTGGCAAGCCGGGAAAGGGATTTTGAAGTATCGCTGGACATTTGTATTGACAGCGAAAACGGCATTGTTATCGGAACGGGCGGCAAGGCGCAGAAATACGCAGCACAGGTTGTCATTCCTGCCCGCAGATATGATGTTATCGAGGATGGGGTGGACGAAAACGGGGAACCGAAAGAAGTACCGATTCCGATTCCGTTTGACATTTCACTTTGCACAATCATTTTATGGGAGGTATAAAGATGGGAAATTTTGATGATTTAGCTTTAGCGGTTGCGTCTTTTGGAGGACACAACAAAGTCATTCTTGACGATTTAGGAAAGCCGTCTATCATGGTGGGCGTTCCGAAAATGAAGTATTCTGACATTATCACGGGCGGCACACAGGAAACATTGCCGTGGTGGATTGTCGAGGGAGTAGAAAAGAATGTTATCTGGGTATCAAAATACCTGAATTGCGTTGTAAATGACAGAGCCTATTCCCTGCCTATGAAGGACCCGAAAGCGTATGTGGATTTTGACCAGTCATTGCAGTATTGCCGGAACAAAGGAGAAGGCTGGCACTTGTTACAGAACGGCGTTTTTGCTGCCCTTTCCTTATGGTGCGAGAAAAACGGCACGATTCCCAGAGGTAACACGAACTGGGACGCAAGCTATGAAAAGGCGTGGGAACGGGGCGTAAATACATATATCGACGGTTCACACGGCGGCGGCAGGACAGCGACAGGAAGCGGACCCGTAACATGGAACCATGACCACAGCGCAGCGGGAATTGCTGACCTTTGCGGGAATTGTTGGGAATGGGTGAGCGGCGCAAGGCTTGTAAACGGTGAAATCCAGATTATCCCTTACGGAAATTCCATGAAGTCAGATTGCAGTATGGGCGCAGATAGCACGGAGTGGAAAGCAATCATGCCGGACGGGACGCTGGTTGAGCCGGGGACGGCGGGGACGCTGAAAATTGACAGGACCAGCGCAAGTGACGCAACATTGCGTATCAATACGGGAGTGACGACGCAGACAACGGACAACAACGACACAAACGTGGCTTTCAAAGATACGGCGGCGGTATCGGGTGTAAGTATTCCGAAAATCTTAATTGCGGCAGGATTCTTCCCGAATACAGGAAATGTTGCGCCGGGGCGTTATTATGCAAGGAACAACGGCGAAAGACTGCCTTTCCGGGGTTCGAGCTTCGGCAGCGCTTCCACCGGTGGAGTGGCGGCGTTGTACTTGCCCCACGCCCGTTCTCACGTCGACATCAATGTGTCCTTCCGTTCCGCTTTTTATGAA
>Ga0137306_100860_pt1 | contig 36567 bp, 35 predicted proteins | sample Inofroosms_March_FD_97187 | JGI IMG/M metagenome (GOLD analysis project Ga0137306, IMG submission 97187) | Mouse cecal microbial communities from Vienna, Austria - N-Acetylneuraminic and N-Acetylglucosamine D2O microcosms_March | ecosystem: Host-associated > Mammals > Digestive system > Large...
GGTCCTTCCCCTCCGTTTTGTCCTGTCAGTATGGTATTCTCTGCTACCTCCTGGCTTCTGATGTCTCTGGTGCCGCCTCCGGAGTCGGTCTCTCTGGTACTGGAATAGGAAGAGTTCTGATCCCTCCTCCACACCTTTTCCTCGGAGCTTTTCAGGACGATCATCACTTCCACCTCACCCACGCCTTCCACATGGCTTAAAAGCTCCTTCAGCCTGGACTCCAGCTGCCGTTCATAGGCAGCGCTGTCCCGGGAACCGTCCTGTGCCGGCTCCGGATAATAATCGCCTGACCCGGCGCTGTCTGACGGCTGACTCTGTGGGATGATTTCCGTGCCTGTATCCCTGTTTTTCTTCTTTCCTCCCACAGGAAAAGCCAGTATGAGGAAGATCAGGCCCACCGCCAGAACCACGAGCCAGGCATCCTTACTTCCCCTGAAACTGAATTTCCACTTCTCCGGTTTCCAGCCCATAATAAGTTCCCACCTTTCGCCTTAATTTCTCTAACTCCGGGTCGCTGACCTCGTCTTCCGGCGCCGTCCCTCCCTCCTCTGTCTGCTGCTCTCCCAGAGTAACCCTTACCTGCTCTATGGGGGTTACCGCCTGGACCGCGCCGTCTTCCTCTTCCTCCTGTCCCGGTTTCTGTACCTCCATACAGATATGCGCCACCGAACCGTAGCCCCCGCTTTCCCTGTCCCTGTCGATAGTCACTCTGGCCTGCAGAAGCGTGATCCCCATCTCCCGGGCCATGGCATCGATGTCCTCTTCCACCACCTGCTCATAAGTGTCAATGACCCGGGACAGCCTCTCGTCTTCCATGCCCAGAATCTCCCGGGACAGTTCTTCTGCCTCCTGTTTAAAGCTGGCAGCTTCAAAATACCGGGTCAGCTCATCCTCCAGATGCAATCCTCCGAGCATTGGTTCCAAAACCAGCAGGATCAGGATCATCCCGGCACACAGGCGGATATAGGAATGATATTTTCTGCCGGGAAGCAGGTTCTCCGTGACCGTGATAAACACAAGAAAAAACAGGATATCTGCCACCCAGCCTGAAAGCCGGTCCATCTTCTATCTCCTTTTATGCATAATATGTCACATTGGTTCCGGCGCAGACTACGGCCACGGTGATCACCAGGATCAGGGCCGCGCAAGCCACTGTCTGGACCATCATCTTCTGGCCCCTGGCCGCCATGGACACGCAGGATACCAGTCTTTTGTCGCAGACCGGCTCCATAATCGCCGATACACACTGATACATCACGGTCAGGATCAGCAGCTTGATCACCGGGACCGAGATAAGGATCATAAGGATCACCAGGGCCGCCATGCCCATGGTATTTTTTATGAGAACTCCCGATCCCATGAGAAGCCGGGTCACCGCCTCCGCCCCCTGACCCACTCCCGGGATCATGGACACCGCCTTCTGCACCGCCCCCTGTTTCAGAGAATCCACATAGGGCAGAATCAGATTCTGGATCAGATGAAACCCCAGGACCAACCCGGGCACCGTCTTCAGTCCCCATGACGCAGCCTGGCCCAGAAGCTCCGTCAGTCTGGACAGAAATTCCTCCTTCACCAGATTTCCGGCCATACCCAGGAGCACATGGATTCTGATCACGGGAAGGATAACGGAACACAGAAGCCACTGTCCTGCCGCCATGATCCACAGAGTAAATTCATACATGACCACAGCCGACACGCTTCCTCCTGCAAATGCCACCGCCATAAAATAGGAAGGCATCAAAAGCCTCGTAAATTCCAGGACAGATTCCACCACCTCCCCGGCCAGAGACATGCTCTCCATCATGGCCGTCATCAGAAAGGTAAACATCAGCAGATAGGTAATAAAAAATCCTGTCTCCGAGATCTCGCTGCCGGAAAAGACCGTGGAAAAATTCGTAAACACGGCCCCCATACAGCCCAGCACCAGAACTTGTCCCAGGAAACCGCCGCTTCTGGAGATCTCGGAAAACAGCGTTTTTTTCAGGCTCTGTGCCGTCTCCCTGCACAGGCCTGCCAGGTTCCCGTCTGCCAGAAGAGCCATGACCGTTTCTATGGTCAGGCCTGCACCGGCCTCCTCACCGTCGAGAAACCGGTTGATTCCGGAAAGATCAAAATCCTCCAGGCCCGGCAGTCCCTCCTGTCCGTCTCCGGACCGCGCCCAGACCGGCCCGGCAGTCAGGAAAAGGAACAGCAGAAGGATTGTCAGACCGACCCAGAAGACCCAGGGTCCCGTGTTTCTTCTTCTCGCCACACGCCCCCGCTTCCACATCATCTTCCAGAATTCTTTCTCACTCATGACAGAAACCCTTTCATTGTCTCCATAAGAGCCAGCAGAACCGGCATGCTCACTGCCAGCATGGACAGCTTTCCGAAGATCTCGATCTGAGCTCCCAGGGATCCGTATCCTGCGTCTCTGCAGATTCCGGAGGCAAATTCCGCAATATAGGTGATCCCGATCATTTTCATCAGAACTCCCAGATATACCCCGTCGATCCGGACACATGCCTGGATTCTTTTCAGGGCTTCCATCACCGCCTCCAGTTTGGAAAGGCCGTAGAAAAAGATCACCAGGCCTGCACACAGCACCAGATAGACTCCGTATTCTCCTTTTACCGCTTTCAGCTGTACGGCCAGGATCACCGCCGTCAGCCCTATGACCGCTATGGATGCCATCGTCATGTCCCTTCCTCCTTCCCCCGAAACCGTTATAATGCAAACAGTTTCTTGATGGTCTCAAACAATTCGTAAATATAAGGCACCATCCAGAACAGTACCAGCACCAGGCCTGCCAGGCTGGTGAGAAAGGCCTGTTCTTCTCTTCCGCTGTGCTTCAGGATCTGGCAGATCACAGATACCAGGATCCCCACCGCCGCAATTCTAAAGATCAGATTGACTCCCATGGCCGACCTCCCTAACACATCATAATAGAGAGAAACAGTCCTCCCATGATTCCCAGACTGGTGTACAGCCGGCTCTGTTCCCGCTCGTGTTCCCGATAAAAACCGATGCTCATATCCAGCTGTTCCAGATAGAGCGCGATCGTGTGCTCCTGCATCTCCAGATCCAGATACCCCAGGTGCTCCCCGAAGGCGCAAAGTTCCCGAATCTCCCGGTCCGACAGAAACATGTCCTTCTTCCTGTTCTCCACCTCTTCCTGCCAGATCACGGCAAACAGTTCTCCCTGTCCGCGGCCGATCCTCTCCTCCGTGCCCCTAAACAGCTCTCCCAGAACCCCCTCCGTTCTTCTGCCGACCTGTCCAAAAGCTTCGCCCAGAGGCGTATGACCGTAGAGAATCTCCCTTTTCAGCATCAGGACCATTTTCTTCAGCTGTTCCATCATCTTCAGATGCTCTTTCCACTGGGCTGCCTTCCACAGTCCCAGAGCGCCGCAGGAACAGGTTACCAGAAGACTTCCCGTCAGTTTAAGCACCATAGGCCATCCTTTCCGGGCCGTACAGCCGGCGCCCTCCGGAATCAAGAATCTGGTCAACCCATCCCGGTCTGTCCCGGCGGCCCAGAACGATATAGCGCTCAAACATTTTCCTTTGGATCATATCCTGGAGAACGGGCTTCCTTCTTAAGTCCTCCAGGTCGCTGCCGTGCACTGTGGCCATAAGCTTGCAGCCGCAGCTCATTACGTACTCCATGGCTTCCAGGTCCTGCCGGCTTCCCGCCTCATCCACTGCGATGACCTGGGGAGACATGGTGCGGATCAGCATCATCATTCCCCTGGCCTTCGGGCAGCAGTCCAGCACGTCGGTGCGGATTCCCAGATCGTTCTGAGGCACCCCCTGATAACAGGCTCCCAGCTCCGACCGCTCGTCCACCACTCCCACAGTCACTCCCCGGCGGCCGCGGCTCCCCGTGGACAGCTGACGGATCAGGTCTCTCAGCAGTGTGGTTTTCCCGCAGCCCGGCGGCGAAATGATCAGGCTGTGGAGCACCTGACCGTCTTCCCAGATATAGGGCATCACCGAATCCCCACATCCCAGGACCTGGTGCGAGAGACGGACATTGATAAACGATATGTATTTCATGGTTCTGATATTCTCGTCTTCCGCCACCGTCTTTCCCGCCAGTCCGACCCGGTGGCCTCCCTGGACAGTGATAAAGCCCCGGCGCAGTTCTTCCTCAAAAGCATAGAGGGAGTAGCGGCTGATATACTCCATGGTCTCCCTGATCTCTTCTCTGGTCACCATATGGACCCCCCGGATTTCTTCCTTCAGGATTCCTGCCGGGGTCACGCCGTATTCCCTGTCTCTGCAGATCAGAAGAAGCGGTGCCTCGGCCCGCAGCCGGATCTCCTGTACTTCATTAAAATCGGCATCCGACTGCTCCAGGATCCGGCGGATCTCTTTTGCGAAAATACGGATAATTTCATCTTTCCTATCCACGTTGTCCCCTCCTCTTTTCTTCAATATATGTGGGGGCCAGGGGGAAAATGACTGGAGAAACAGAAACCATTGTCCACCCTCTCTCCCATATGATATACTTTGTCATAAAGAAAGACCTGTCTCTGACAGGATGAGGTGTCTTGAATATGGAGAAAGAAAAAAGAACTCACGGAGTTCAGATGAACAGTATCATTCGCGCCTGGAAGCTTCTGGAGATTTTGAAAGCCCATACGGATGCCGATCATAAGCTCACGCAGACAGAGCTGCTGGGACTGATGAAGCAGAAGGAGGGAAGCTGCACCGAGAAAACCCTTCGCACGGATCTCCGCAATCTGATGGCGGTTTTAAATCCGGCGCCGGAAGAATACGGGGAACGAACAGATGAATTTCGTATTGTCTATGACGGGATCGGTACAGAGGGACAGGACAGAATCTCCGGAGTCCGGTATGTCCATGAATTTTCAAACAGGGAACTGGAACTGCTGATCGAACTGGTAAAAAGCAGCGAAGACATGGACCGGGAACAGTGCGCCCTGCTGGAGGACAAGCTGAAAGGGCTGGGAAGCTGTTATTATCAATACAGAACCGATTCTGTCAAAAGCGTTCCCAGATTTTCCACAATCAATAAAGAACATCTGTGGGAAAATCTGAATGTCATCCGGGATGCAATAACAGGCAACAAAAAAATTTCATTTCTGTTTAACGGCTATAATCGGGATGGAGCGCTGTCGCCTGTCAGGCCCCGCCCTTACATGGTAAGCCCTTACTACGTGCTGATCTACGGGATGAAATATTATCTTCTGGCCAACACAGAAGGTTATGAGAACGCATCTGTCTACAGGCTGGACCTGATGTCGGAAGCAAAGCTGACAGACGAGCCGCGGAAAAGTATACGGGATGTGGAAGAATTAAAACATGTCAGTCCTGGCGAGTATATGGAAAGACATATGAACATGAATTATGATATGCCCCTCACAGTGACATTAAAAGTCAGAAGCGACGGCTACACAGTGCTTCACGACTGTTTTGGAGATCACTATACTTATAAGAGAGCCATCGATGCCGGGCACGATGAAGTGACCGTCGTATGCAGCCAGCAGGCAATCCTGGACTGGGCCATCCAGTTCAGCGGACGGATCGAGATTCTCAGACCCCGTACCATCCGCAAAAAAATCCTGGAAAAGGCACAGACGCTGATGCAGCAGTATAAAAATTAATTATAGAAAGGAACCCTCCCAAAGTTACCGGAACAGACTGCTATAATACAGTCATAAACCCTGAACACAACAGGGGACCATAACAGGAGGGGCCATGAAAAGAAATGAAGTGAAAAAAGCCATCAGGACGGTGTACGGGGAGCTGTGGGATATTCTGGCTCTCTACGAGAAGACCGGAGGGTTCAACGAAGTTCCGAAAGAGGATGAGGGAACAGACATCCGGGATTATATGGGAGAAAAACTGTCCCATGTGAGAAAGACAGCCGGGATTCTTTTTCTGGGAGAACATGAGATTTCACGGAAAGTATTTCAGATCATCGATGAGACGGAATATTTTATCAGTCAGCACGAGATTCCCGGAGTCGTGCCCAGATGGAAGCTGCTGAATCCCCGGCTGACTTATTTTGACTGTGCGTTTTCTCTGATGGATAAGGATCCCGAGTTATTTAAGCAGATCAGCCGCGGACAGACAGAGTTCTCCCTGTCCTGTTATCCGGACCCGGAACTGATCCGGGCCAGGGAGAAATACTTCAGGAACATAAGAGAAAAAAGCAGCCGTCATAATCTGCAGTATTCGGAAGACCGGATTTTCCAGGATGAGCTTCTCTCCACGCTGAGGCTCTTATTCGAGGATTCCTTTCAGGAATATTTGCACAAATAGCGCTGCATGGTGTCCGCATTGGGGGGTATGGAGCACACGCCCCCCGGCGGATCCGCAGGGAAAGGAAAGATCATAAAATGAAGAATTACAAAATCAATGAATTACAGGCCCTGGGAACGTTCCTCAGCAGGGAACTTCCCTACTTTGACGTGAGGGAAGCAGTCTTAAGAGAAGTGGCAGATGACGCCGGGTCTCCGGCGGAGAAAGAGGCCTGTTCTGAAAAGAAAGCCGCGGTTCTGTGGAAAGAATTCAAGCCGGATTATGAATTGTATCAGAGTACAGGCAACCTGGTTCTCAAAACGGCGATCGGAAAGAAATGGGCCCAAAAAAGCAGATACGATTTTGACTATGATAATTCTCTGCTCCCCAGTTATGTCTTCTGCAAAACAGTTCTCGGGGGAAAACAGCCGGAAATACGTTATATCAATGGCTATGAATGTAAAATACTCTGTGCAGGGGGAGATCTGTACCGCGGCGATACTATGAATTCATGGGCTACAACACTGAGAGAATTTTTCAGTCGCTTTAATAAAGAGAAAAGGTATCTGGAGTATTTACCAGAAAGCAGAGAATCCATATGGAAAGCTCTGATCACCCCGGATAATTACAGAAATCCTCTTCCTGCATATATCACGGAATTCATGAAGGTTGTATACACCATAGGAAATTTTACTCCCATCCCGTGGGGCTTAAACGGACCGAGAGGCCTGGGATATACAGAGGACTACTGGGATCTGGCTCTGCTCTGCTTTTATAACTGGTATCTCAGCCGGGATGAGGAGAGTCTTAAAAAGCTTCTGCAGAACAGGGAAGAAGCCGTCAGCTGCTGCAAAAACTGGCTGGATGGATTCGGAACCGGGAAGACGGGATGGAATCGGTTCGTCCATGAGAATTTCATGGCTCCCTTTGTTGACGGCCCGGATGAAGACGGTTTCGGAAAACCGAAAGAATTGTGGGAAGGCCATTTCGAGGGCAATGTGAAACCCGGGAAACAGGAAGAGTTTATGCAGTTTTTTGTAAATGCAAAAGAGCGCATCCTGGAGCGGGGAAAGCTGATTTCAGAAGCATTTGCAGAAAATATGTTCACTTGTGATAGGGCTCGTGATTGAGGATGCGGAACCCTCTGTAGATCTGCTCCAGGAGGATCACCCTCATCAGCTGATGGGGGAAGGTCATCCTGGAAAAGCTGAGCTGAAAATCGGCCCGGTCCAGCACCTGTGGGGACAGCCCCAGGGAGCCGCCGATAACAAATACAATATGGCCCACGCCCCTGACTCCCAGCTGCCCCAGTTTCTCCGCCAGTTCCTCGGAATCCAGCATGACTCCCTGGATAGCCAGGGCGATCACATAGGCGTGATCCCCGATCTTTGCCAGGATCCGCTCTCCTTCCCGCTGCCTGATCTGGTTCTCCAGAGCCGCCCCTGCCCCGTCAGGGGTCTTTTCGTCTGCCACCTGGATGATCTCCAGCCTGCAGTACCGCCCCAGGCGCTTCTCATATTCCTTTATGGCCTGGTCAAAAAAACGTTCCTTTATCTTTCCTACGGTTACCAGCGTGATCTTCATCTCAGCTCCAGAATCATGTCATACCACACGGCTCCGCCGTGAACCGACGCCGACACTCCCAGATTCCTGTATCCGAACCTCTCATAAAAGCCCAGAAGCCGCTCCTTGCAGGTGAGGATGAGCCCTTTCCTGCCCTTCTCCCCGGCCTCCCGGATCATATGTGTCATCAGCTCCCCGGCGATGCCCTGATGCTGCCATTCCGGCACCACATCCAGGCCGAAGATGCTCTGGTAACTGCCCAGAGGATCATGAAGGGAGCTGTCCGCGAACATCTCGTCTCTGATGGTCCTCTCCTCAGTCACTGCCCCGTTGATAAATCCTATGATCTGTCCGTCCTTTTCCGCCACGAAAAAACTGTCCGGAAACCTGCGGATCCGCTCCTCAAAAGTCTGTCTGTCCGCCGCCTCCGCGGGAGGAAAGCACAGGGCCTCCACCTCAGTCACTCTGTCCAGATCCTCCATGGTCACCTGTCTGATCCTGTCTGTCATCCGTCTCTTCTCCTGTCCTCTGTCATTCGTCTGTTATCCCGGACCGGCAAAATCCATGTCCCATCCTCCGTGCCGGCTTCGGATATGTTCCTTCCAAAACCCGGTCAGCTCTGAGCCCGGAAATAATAGCCTACGCCCCACTTGGTATGCACAAACTGGGGAGCGCTGGGGCTGGGCTCGATCTTCTCTCTCAGCCTTCTCACATGAACGTCTACGGTCCGCACGTCGCCGGAGTCCATGGCTTTGTTGCCCCACACATAGCCCAGAAGAGATTCCCTGCTGTACACCTTGTTGGGATTGCAGGCCAGAAGCTCCAGAAGGTCAAACTCCTTGGCCGTCAGATTGATCTCCTTCTCCCCGACGAACACCCTCCTGCCGTCCCGGTCCAGCTTCAGACTGCCTGCCGTCACCACCCGGTTGTCCGGCACTCGGTCCCTTTTCCCCTTCTTGGAATTACGCCGCAGGATAGCCTTGATCCTGGCCTTCACTTCCAGGATATTAAAGGGCTTGGTAATATAATCATCGGCGCCGTACTCCAGTCCCAGGATCTTATCCATGTCTCCGCCCTTGGCCGTGACCATGATAATAGGCACCTCGGAAAATTCCCGGATCGTCTGGCAGACCTCATAGCCGTCTGCCTTGGGGAGCATCACATCCAGCAGGATCACATCAAACTCCGTGTCTCTCGCCTTATTGATGGCTTCTTCCCCGTCATATGCACAGTCAACCTCCATCCCGTCCTGTTCCAGACTGAAACGGATTCCCTTGACAATTAATTTTTCATCATCTACAACCAATACTTTTGCCATAATCCCACCTCTTCCTGTTCCCCTGCTCTGCAGTCCTTCCCGGTGAGCCCTGTGTCCGGTCTAAGGGGCCTGCACCGTAATGTCGTCTTTTATCTTCTGAAAAGCCGCTTCTTTGATGCCGGGTATCTTCATGATCTCCTCCGTGGTCCGAAAGGGCCCCTGTTCCTCCCGATAACGGATGACCGCCTCCGCTTTGGCCTGGCCGATGCCTCTGAGAGTCATCAGCTCCTCCATGGAAGCCGTGTTCAGATCGATCTTCCCCGGTGTGGTCTCTTCCCCCGGGGATCTCCCCTCCGGTGTGCCGGGCATCTGGATCCAGGAGGCCGTCTCCTTCTCCTCAGCCTCCACAGCCCTGCGGGAGGGCACAGTGATCTTCATCCCATCCGCCGTCTCCTGGGCCATATTCAGATAATCCCGGGCCGCCTCTTCCGTAAATCCTCCTGCCAGTTCCACGGCCCGGAAGACCCTGTCGCCGGGCTCCATCTCATAGACTCCCGGATCCTTAACCTCCCCGCAGATATGTACATAGAAGCGGACCGATTCTGTCTGCCGGAACAGCGGCTCTTCCGACGATCCTGTCCCGGATCCCTCCGGAAGTCCGCTGTCTGTCTCTGTCCCGGTCAGGATCAGCCCGCTCTGACTCTCTGTCCCTTCCTCTGTCTGCCGGACGCCCAGATCCATAGTCAGGACCTGGCGCTCCGGATCCGCCTGATTTGACTCTCTGCCGCAGCTTGTATAACATATGCCTGCAGCCAACATGCATATGACAGCGGGCAGATATCTGATCTTTGATTTTTTCATGGTATTCCTCCTTCTCATTGTTCCGGAGAATACCATCTTCAGCCTACTACTATTCTAACTAAATCGCCGTCCAAATACAAGCACATTTTCTATTAATATCGGAAAATGACGATCCCTGCTATGGCCACCGCCGCGCCGATCAGTTTCTTCCACTCCAGCCCCGCTTTCTCTACTCCGAAAAGGCCGAACACCTCGATCCCGTAAGCTACGATGATCTGCGCCACCACGATCAGAAGAGCCGATCTGGCCGGCCCCAGGCTCCCTACGCTTTTGATCACTGTATAGGTGATCAGTGCTCCGATGACTCCGCCGGTCAGCATGTACCAGGGCTGCACCTGGCTCAGACCGCTGATCTGCTCCCGCCCCGTGCACAGCCACATCACCAGACAGGTGAGAAAGGCCGTCAGCTGCACCCAGCCCGAGGACACCCAGATACTGGTCTGTTTCGTCACCTCTGTGTTAAAAACTCCCTGAATACTCATGAATGCACCCGAGATCAGTGCGATCACAATACCCCACATGGCATGATCTTCCTCCTTTGACTCGGCCTTACGGCCATAATGGTATGGTTTATTCTGCCTGTTTGCATGTGATTTTATACTGTCTCTCAAAAAAGAAATGCCGTGAACAGGGATCTTATTCCCCGACACGGCAATTTTTTAATTCAAAAAGTGTGTGTCCTGACGGCTCTTCCGTCTTAACGGCCGCTGCCTGTCTTTGTTCTGACGGCAGCCAGAGCCAGATGTCTGGCCAGAACCGCCGTAGTCACTGCCCCCACGCCTCCCGGAACCGGAGTGGCCATGGAACCGATGTCTTCTATGGCTTCAAGATCCACGTCTCCGCAAAGTTTTCCGTCTTCACCCACATTGATTCCCACATCGATGACCACGGCTCCCGGCCCTGTGTGATCTCTGCCGATCATCTTCGCCCTGCCGGCCGCAGCCACCAGGATCTCCCCGTTTCGGCAGGTCCCCGGCAGATCCACAGTCCTGGTGTGGCACACCGTAACCGTGGCATGTTCCTTCATCAGCAGCATGGCCAGAGGTTTCCCCACCACCATGCTCCTTCCCACGATCACCGCCCGTTTTCCGGCAATGGGGATCTCATAGGCTTTCAGGGTCTCCACCACGGCTTCGGCCGTGCAGGGGGCGAAGCCGGAGCCGTCTCCTGCAAATACTTTCGCGATATTCACCGGAGAGATACCATCCAGATCCTTGGACGGATCGATGATTCTGTCCAGATCCTCCTGGCAGATCCGGTCCGGCAGAGGCTTAAGGAGCAGGATTCCGGATACCTCCGGGTCCTCGTTGATCTTCCGGAACTCTTTCTGAAACTCTTCATTATCCACATCCTCCGGAAAAGCGTAAGACCTGGCCTCCATACCGAAAGCCGTTATCTTTTTTATGGCCCCTCTCTCATAAGACAGATCATCTGGTTTCTCACCCACGCGGACGATGGCCAGACGGGGAATCTTTCCATCCAGCTCCTTTAACAGCTCATGAACCTGGTCCCTGATTTTTGCAGATACCTCTGCTCCCTTTAAAATGATCATGTTTTTTCATTTCCTTTCAGCCTTGTACACACCCGGGCATAAATCTTATCCGCAGTTTCTGTCCCCCGGGCCAGCGCCCTGCCGGCCCGGCTGTTGATCTCTTCGGCTCTGTCCCTGTTCTTCATGGATTTGGTGTTGATGTACACATTCATCACTGCCCCCGTGACGGCAGTCCTGGCCAGCTGGGCCCCTACTCCCACGTCGCTGACTGCCATGACGCTGCCCTTTTCCTCCAGCTCATCCAGAATCTCCAGGATTTCCACGGCCAGTTCCATGATCATGACAGGGACGAGACTTGCAGACACGAGATTCTCCTCCATGACGGTTTCCTTATAAGCCCTCTCCTCTTTTGTGCCCGCCGGAAGACCGTAGGCCGCCGCCAGAGGGGCGAACGCCCTGGCGTCTTCATCAGCCAGATGCACCATCCGGTCTCTCATGGCAGTCAGGCTCTCCATCATGGAACGGACCCGCGCCTCCACATCCGCGTATTTCTTTTTCCCCACGGTCAGGTTCCCCACCATCAGGCCCAGGGCGGCCCCCAGGGCGCCTGCCAGGGCAGAGGCTCCTCCCCCTCCGGGAACAGGCTCTCTGGATGAGAGGACCTCCAGAAATTCTTTTATTGTCTGCTCTTCTGCCATCCTTGTCTCCTTTTCATAAAATCTTCCCTAGGGAAGATGATACCCATAAGTTTCCAGTACCTTCAGAGGGAACTCTGCGCGGACCGTCTTTAAGGGATCCACTACCTGACACACCGCCATATTGGACAGAAGGGACATGAGCATGGCCGCCTCAAAATCGTCCTTTCCCGCCGCCCTCTTTATAAAATCTTTCATGGCTTTAGCCGCCATATCTCCCGCTTCGTCGAGAGTCTCTGCGGACTGGATCGTCATCACGTCTCCCCGGCAGTACAGAAAAGGCGTGGGCAGGCAGCAGGCTTTCACCACGGTCACTCTGACCGTTACCTCGCCGCCTGTCTCCAGGCCGCAGATCATCACCTCTCCGTCTCCCATAAGCCCGTGGAGGTCTCCCATGGACAAGAGAGCGCCGGGAACGCTGACCGGCAGATACAGCACGGACCCTCTGACAATTTTTTTACAGTCCATATTGCCTCCGTGGCTGCCGGGTGTATCGGTGGTGATCCCGGTTCCCGCCGGGGCCGTGCCGATGACTCCGATCATCGTATCCAGCTCCAGGGTCAGTTTCTCATCAAAAACAGTTTTTCCGTTTTCCAGAGAAAAAATCCTTGCCGTTCTCCCGGTAAAATCTTCACGGAACACTCCTGCCACGGGCGAAGATCTCATGACTCCCCAGGATCTGGGAATGATATCCAGGATCTCCACCTTCAGCACGTCTCCCGGCAGCGCCTCTCTCACATACAGCGGGCCTGTGGCCGGATTCTCCAGAGCATCTTCCTTATCTCCCAGAGGACGTTCTTCACAGACTACCCCGTCGTCATAACAGTCTCTTGTCTCAAAAACCACCGTGTCCCCGCTGCTGCACACCGCCGCAGGCTCCACATCCTTATCCAGAATATCTCTCACATTGTCTCTTCCGATCACCAACATGTCTTTTACCTCTCTCTGTAATGCAGAATCTCTCTGATCAGGCCGAAGCTGGCCCAGATGGAAAGGCCGTATCCCAGAATAAGATTCAGGATAAATCCGCCCCAGGATTCCGTATCCGTCATCAGCGTACCGAAGTTCACGATCACATATCTCACCGTATCCAGACTGGCATCCCACTCAAAAAATGCCCGGCACAGAGCGATGATATAGTCCAGCACATTGGCGAAGCACACCATCAGGGCCGCGATAAACAGGGAGATCAGCGCCCCTTTCTTGTCCAGCTTTCCTGACAGCTTCTCATATCCCTTCAGAGCGAATTTCAGCATAACGAACCCGGCGATTCCGGCGATGAACCCGATGAGGCTGATAGCGATCCACAGGACCACTCCCACCAGAGAACCGCCGACAGCGCCCAGGATCCCCAAAAAGACATTGCTCTTCCTCACGGGTATCAGCCGCACACCGTTTACATGGTATGCCTGATCTCCTGAAGGCGGCTGCTGCCGGCCCGCGGGCTGCTCCGGAGGCTGCTGCCATGCAGTTCCTCCCGTGCCCTGGCCTCCTGCCTGGCCGGCTCCGTCTCCTTCCTCCGGTTCGTTCTGCCATGCGGCCATGCGACGCATGTTCTCCCGCTGCCTCTGCTCCGCCAGATTCAAATCTCTTCTCGCCCAGATTATAAACACCAGGGGAACCGCCCCCACGATGCCCAGGACCAGGCCGCAGATGAGAAGCGCCCTGCCTATAAAAGAATCTGCTTTGCCTCCCGGTTTTCTGGTCATATCCAGAAAGCTGATTCCCATGTAGCTTTCGAAATTGTCTTCTGTCATAAACTCGTCGTCATAGAGGATGTTCATGCTCTCGATGGCAAACTCCCTGATGTCATCCTCAATGGGGGCGGCCACACCTCTGACCTTCATGGGTTCCGGCTGGGGGGCTCCCTCCTCATACACATAATCCATGTAGGGCTGATACTCTTCCCTGAGATCCCCTTTCATTTTAATAATGAACGGATACCACTCCCTGTCAAAGGCAAAATAATAGTGATAGGTCTCCTTGAAATCTGCCGCGAATTCCTCGGTCAGCCCTACGATCTCCCATGTCTTCCACGCATCCTGAACCTGGCTGCCGTCCTCCCACGGATCAAACCGCTCCTCCCTCTGTCTGGCCCTGGAGGCCTTTGACGCCGCATCCATATAGAAAAAAAGTCCGGACAGCCCGCAGATGGAAGCCATGATCAGAATTATCACGAATCCTATGATACCTGTTGTGTTTCTCTGCTTCTCTCTTCCGTAATTAACCGTTCTGTTCATATTGCTTTCTCCTGTCTTTCGTCCCTCGATATCATGGTTTCTCCGGCCGGACCGGTCCCTCTTTAAGAATCTCGTCAAAGGGGATGGAAGGCGCTTTTACCTTCCCGAAACTGCACTTATATTTCTTGAAACTGCGTTCCTCTTCCATACTCCGGATGTTCAGATCCAGAACAATGGAATCCGGCTGTCTCCTGGTAAAATTCATGTGAAGCCTGTCATAAAGCCTGGACTGACTGCCGCCTGCAAAAATATAGTCACAGTGTCTGGCCACCTGGCCCATCTGGTCGAACTCCGAATTCGCCATGATCACAAACAGAATGTTGTAGTCCATTCCGTTTTTCATCATCTGCAGCAGCCACTCCGGTATCCTCTCCACAGAATCCATGCCTGAAAACCAGTAGACCATGGGAGGAAATACTTTATCCGGATTCTCCCTGTACCTGTAAAATAACATCAGATTTTCAGCCGTGATCTTTTCCGCCGCCGGATAGTCTCCTTCTCTGATCCTCCTGACCGCTTCCGGTATGTCCTTCATCTCAAGGGAGCCGAAAAGCCGCTCCATGACAGCCTCTGCGGCTTCCTCCATCTGAATCAGTTCCTGGGAAGAATAATTGCGCCTCTGCCGGTTTAAGTTGGCCCGGTAATTGCCCATGGCAAATTCGTAAGGCGTGGAGCTTTCCTGGAACAGCTGCAGCAGCATCCTCCTTTTGGCAAAGGATAATTCCAGGGCCTCCATGTCCTCCGGATTTGTGTGCACTTCAGAGACTCCCACCGCCTTTTCCAGAGAAAACAGGCTTCTCACTCCCGGCTGGAAGGAATAGATCCTGTGAGCATATCCGGTGCCCAGGACCTGCCGTCTGGGAGAAGTGGTAAAATTCACTGCCAGAAGCTTCTGCAGATATGCCAGATCTTCCATCCGGGGCGATACTGCCAGGATGTTCTTGTTTCTGCCGTATTCCAGGAACAGGGTCTGGATATCATACCTGAGATTGCTGTAGGTCACATAAGAACCCAGGGTCAGAACCTCGAAATACTTTCTCACATTCCCCTGAAAATACTGTTTCCTGTACTCCCTGATCCGATCCAGGATCTCTTCCAGGGATTCGAAAGGCTCCTGGGATTCTTCCTTATAGAATTTCTGCGACTTGCGGAAGGGGATCTTGCCCGCAAATCCCTGGATATTTTTCAGATATTCATAAAAGTAGGATATGGTGCCTCCGTCCTCCCCGGTCTCGATAAAAGGCACCTGGAATCTCTGATTGGTCTCCTCCGTTCCGTCGGAAGTGTTAAAGATCACGGTCCCCTTGGGCAGCATGGCGGCTCCCCGGTTGCCGATCACATCCATGGATACGCCGGCGCTGCAGTTTAGGGCAAACCGCAGCCGGAAATTGGCCAGGTCCGACCTGGACAGAGTCTGGCTCATCTCCTGGCTGGCAAACAGGATGTGGAGTCCTGTGGCCCGCCCCTTCTTCACGATCGCCGTCATCAGCTGCCGGATCTGTTCTCCTTCCTTGGGGCTGGCCTCCAGAAACAGCTGCTGGAACTCGTCTACGATCAGCAGCATCCGGGGCAGGACCAGATCCGGATATTTGTCCCGGAAATCCGCGATTTTGGCCAGACCCAGCCTGGCAAACAGCTCCTCTCTGGCGTTCATGCACTCTGCCAGATAGCTGATGAGGCTGAGAACATATCGGATCTCGCTGGTGGCCGCGCAGGCACAGATGTGAGGCGTTGCATAAGTATTCATATATCTGGAAAATTCTACCTTCTTGAAATCTGCCAAATAGAGATCCAGCTCCCACGGAGCATACTCCATCAGCATATTGAAGATCAGATTGTTCAGCAGCACCGATTTTCCGCTTCCGGTCTGGCCTGCCATCAGGCCGTGAACTCCGTTGTCCCCCATGGAGATGGCCGTCGGTTTCGACGTCCTGGAGTCCATGCCGGGCCTCAGATTGATACCGTTTTTCGTCGTGTTGAACCAGAGACCTCCCGGGGGCTGCCGCTCCAGAGACACCTCCGGAAAGCTCCTGATCATTTTTTCAAAATACCTCCTGCACGTTTCTCTGTCGCCGGCACAGTCATCCAGCTGATCCAGAAAGGTAACAGGTTCCGGGCACAGGAAGGCTTTTCTCCCGGGCCCGTAGACCACCCGGTCCACCTCACCCGCACTGAGCTTCGTGTCTTTATAAATATAATTCTGTAAGCCGGGAACAAATTCTTCATGTCTGAACATGGCGCTTTCTCCTTACATATACGGGATTCCTTTTCCCCAGGGAAGATGGACATCAGGTCCTTTTCCCCCTGTCGGCACGGCGTTTACCGTATGGTTTACCCCCTGGCGGAAAAGTCCCAGACCGTCGTCCACCCTGTTTATCATGGACCGGAAGCTTTCGGTCATGCTGAGTCCCGTGGTTTTGACAAATCCGATGATACAGGACACGGCATTATTTTCCGCCGCCATGCCGTTGATCTCTCCCAGGGCTTCCTGTCCCGCCTCCTGGCAGCGGCGCACACAGACCGACAGTGCATGAGCAAAAGTGTCAAAATCCTGGTCCTGGATCCGGGGCTCCCCGGTGTCCACATGGATGGGGTTGGGGCCTCTGCGGAACATCTGATCCAGATGCTCTCCCATGACATCCATGTGTCCCCTGGCATTGCGCACTGCATCCTCCCCTGCCAGGATACTTCTTGCCAGAGCATGAAGGCTGTACTCGCTGTCATACCAGTTGGCAAACTCCCGGCGCAGATGATCCCTCAGCTCTCCCTTATAAAATTCATAGATCTGGTTGGTAAAATTCACCAGAGGCTCATAAGCCGTCTTCCGGGACAGCTCCGTGATCTCGTCGTAAAAATCCTCCACGCTTCTTACGCAGGCCTGAGCCTGGCGTTCATAGATGGCCGTGATGCGGCCGAACTCCGATTCGTTGATGACTGCCATCGGATTACCTCCTTCCCCATTCTGGCAGGATCCCGTCATATCCGTGATATCCCCACCGGGACAGATCGGCGGCCCGCTCCACATTGGAAGCCAGCCACTGTCTCGCCCTGTAAAAGGATTCTTCAAAATATCTCAGATAATATCCTGCCTCGTCTGCCACCGCCCTCAGGGCCCTCTCCGCCGGAGCGCCGTATTTGGGAATATTGCAGCAGTCTACCTTCTGGTCAAATGCCGCCGCCACCTCTCCCCACCGGCCTGTGATCCAGCCCAGCTGCTCAAAATCCCGGTCCGATATATCCAGTCTGCTGCCGTCTATGGTGATCCATGAGGCCAGAGCGGAGGGCTGAAACGAGTTGAGAGACTTCTGAATGGCCGACTCCAGAATCCCTGCCTGTTTCGTTTCCATCTGTGTCTTTACCATGGACAGGTAGCTGCCCGACACGGAGGGAATGCTGATATACCGGCTGCCTGCCTGACAGTAAATGTCAAGGAGAACCTGGTAATTGGTCCTGGCCACCACTTCTCCCATGTCCCTCAAAAGTCCGTGCATAAGCCTGTTCCCATCCTCCATGGCCCTGGCCACGCTGTTGCTGACACAGGCTGTGACATCCTCCGTCAGAGCATCCTCTCTGCGGAACCGGTCGTCTCCGCCCATATAGGGACAGTAATAAAAGGATCCTCTGCAATAGAGATCCAGGACCACCTCTCCTCCCGTCTTTCCGCATTCCTGCACATAACCGGAGTCGGGGGATGATGGATCCACCGGCCGCTCCCGAAAATAAGCACATTTCATAGTCTTTTTCCTCCGTCATCTCCGCCGGATCCTCAGGGTCTCCAGATCCACGTCATATTCCACGCCGGCTCTGCCGGCTCCTTCCACCAGTCCCTGCCACTGAGGATGGATCCGTCCCGGATCGTCAGGGGCCAGTAATACGGGGATCACTCCGAAATCGGCGTAATTTCCTCTTCCGACCAGACCGGCCAGATAGCTGATGCGGTCCGTGCTGAACCTGGACCAGGACTGACTCCCTGTCTCCTGAGGAATCATAAAAATGACGATGTGATAAGGCCGCATCCTGGGAGGCCTGTCATATTCCAGCGAGCAGACATTGACCTGCCCGATCTCCGTGAGCCTGTCCCCTTTGTCTCCCAGACCCTTTTTTGCTTCCAGGATCCTGTCGTAATTCACCTTGGTATAATCCTGGATATCGTCCTGTTTATCCTGAAGCTCCTTATCCAGCCTGCCGATATCCTGTTCCTCAAACAGGACCCTGGTCATATTCTTTAAGGCCGTCTTTCCTGCGGCTGCCCCTGCTGCCGGAGCATAGCCTTTCTGGCAGGACCTGACAAACCCCATGCGTTCCGGCGCCATGCTTCCGATCTTGCTGAACACCAGCCTGCCCGGGTCTGCCACCGAAATATTCAGCAGCTCCGGGGGAACCGTCTTGATAAATCCTCTCCATATCCGGCTGATCAGATTGACTCCCGCCTCTTCCCTCCAGCCATCTGCCCGATACCGGAAGACCATGGGGCATATGTGATGCCGGACAATGTTAAAGGGCTCCTTTTCGTCTGCCGGATCACAGATACAGATCCACTGGTCAAACTCTGCGGTGTCCCGTTCAAGCATTGGCACATAAGTCTCCTCATCGGCCCACATCCAGCCCCTTATGACTCTCTCGCACTCATCGATGGTATCTCTGAGATCTGACAGCTGCTGTCTTATGGCTCTGATTCTGGATTCCCGTTCCGGGGCAGTCAGTTCTCCCTGTCTGTTCTGCAGGTCCTTCCTGATTGCCGACCACTGTTTTCTCAGACGGTCAAGCTCGTCTCTGTCTTTCGGAAGAAAATTTGCCTCGTTCTCAAAGTCAGGAACAGGTTTCTGATCCTCCATGGCCAGAGCCTTCTGAAGCTTCTGGTCAGTCTCCCCGTTCTGTCTCACAATATCGTCTCTCTGGACTTTCAGAGCTTCGGCTTCCGACTCCACCGACGCAAAGACCATCCGGACTCCTTCCAGCTCTTTCTCCGTATCCTGCAGCTGAGTCCTCAGACCGGCCACGACCCTCTGTCTGGCTCCATTTTTTGCAGAGAGGGCCAGAAGCCCTGCTACGGCCTTTTTCACAAGAAAATTATTCAGCAGCTCCTTCATCGTAAAAGCTGCCAGCAGGGCAATGACCGCCAGCACGCCGCAGACCACCAGGCTGAGCCCCAGATCAAACCAGGAATTTCTGAAATAAGGACTCAACAGATGAGTGGCAAAGGCTGCCAGCCACACGGGGAGTCCTGCAGCGGAATCTTTGAGATCCACATCCCACTTGAAAAACTCTGCCCCCTTCTTCACCAGCCAGCCGTAGATATGGAACAGCAGGCCGGCGTCGGCCAGCTTAAGCACCAGGAGAGTGAGGATAAAAAAAATACCCCGCCCCGGCTTCATGGCCTCCAGAAGGAGGATCAGGAAACACGCCAGACCTGTTATGGACACGATCTTCCACGAAAAAGCTCTGTACTCCTTTTCACTGGTCCAGAAAGCCGACAAAAGCCCATGGGCCTCTGGATTGCGGATCTTCTGCTCCAGATCCCCCTTTTTATTATTCAGCTCGTTCTCCCTTGCCTGAGCATCTCTGCGCTTCGTCTCATTCTGCTTCTGAGCTGCCAGAAGCTTCTGGAGACGCGATTTTTTCTCCGCCTCCGCCTGCTCCTTCAGCTTCTCCCTGCGTCCTTCTTTCTCTTTGTCCCAGAGATTCCTGGCTCTGGCCGGGGCTGCCTTTCTGGTGTTCCTGCCCTCTGTATCCACAGAAGACAGCTGACCCTGGAGACTGCCGATCTCGGCTTTGATCCGGTCTTCCTTCTGTTTCTCCTCCGCCAGCAGCCTCTGCTTCTCCCGCTCTCTCTTCCGGAAATTATTATACTCATGGAGACAGTCCCTGTATCGGAGATATTGCTCCTGAATCTCCCGGATATCCCCGTCGGAATTGTTTGCAAGCTCTTCCTTTTCCTCCTGCGGCGGCGCGTCAACAGTCTCTTCTTCGAATGCTCCGAAAATATCTCTTTCCATACGTTTTCTTCCCCTCTTATACTGCCGTAATCTGCACAAAGGCACTGAAAACAGTATAGTCTACCAGCAGAAAATCTGTCAATACACTTACCGCAAGATGGCAGGCAATTTTTCCATTGCCTGCCATCCGAAAGACCGGTGACTGTCTACACCAGCTGGTTCAGTTTTTCGATCATCTGATCCACATGATTCTCTGTGATCACCAGAGGAGGGACAAACCGGATCACATTGGCCCCTGCGCTGATCAGCACCAGATTCTGCTCCAGAAGAGCCTTTGTCACCAGTTCTCCCGCCGGCCGGTCAAACTCCAGCCCCTGGATCAGCCCCTTTCCCCGATGGGCCGCAACACAGTCATGAGCCGCGGCAAACTCCTCCAGTCTGTCCCACAGATAAGTCCCTGTCAGTTTCACATGCTCCAGGATATGTCTCTCCTCAAACAGCCTCAGCACCGTATCCGCTGCATGGCACACAAAGGGGTTTCCTCCATAAGTAGTTCCGTGATCCCCCGGCTTCATGGCCACGGCCGCCTTTCCTCTGGCCAGAAACGCCCCTATGGGGACTCCGTTTCCCAGAGCCTTTGCCACTGTCATCACGTCCGGCTCCACGCCGTATTCCTGCCAGGCGAACATGCTTCCGCTGCGGCCCATGCCGCACTGGATCTCATCCAGTATCAGAAGCATGTCACCTGCATCGCACAGGTCCCTGACTCCGTTCAGAAATTCTTCTGTGGCCGGGTAGATGCCGCCCTCTCCCTGTATGGTCTCCATGATGACGGCGCAGGTATTCTGGTTCACAAGGGCCTTTACACTGTCCAGATCATTGAAATCCGCAAATTTAATCCCCGGAAGAAGGGGGGCAAAAGGCTCCTGATAATGATCGTTTCCCGTGACTGACAGAGCCCCCAGGCTTCTTCCGTGGAACGAATGCTTCATGGCGATGATCTCATGGCCTCCGCGGCCGTCCCGGTTGTAGGCATACCGCTTGGCGATCTTTAAGGCTCCCTCTATGGCCTCGGTTCCGCTGTTGGTAAAAAACACCTTTTCCATCCCGGAGGCTTTCAGAAGCTTCTCCCCTGCGTCGATGGCCGGCTGATTGTAAAACAGGTTGGAGCAGTGGAGCAGCTTGTTAAGCTGTTCTGCCAGTTCCAGATTATACTCCGGATCATTATATCCCAGACCCATGACCGCGATCCCCGCGCCGAAATCCAGATACTCCTTTCCCTCCGAATCGTAGAGATATACCCCGTCCCCGTGGTCAAAGATCACCGGATACCGGTTATAAGTCTTGTAAAATACATGTTCCGCCCTGTCGATCGCCCTTTTCCTGTCAGGCATCATATGGTTGTCATTCATGATAATAATGTTCCTCCTTCGAATTCAGGATAGCCGTGCCGATTCCTTTGTTGGTAAAGATCTCCAGCAGCAGGCAGTGAGGGATCCGTCCGTCCAGGATATGGACTCTGGACACTCCGTCTCTGATGGCATCGATGCAGTTCTGCAGCTTGGGCAGCATTCCTCCTCCCAGAGTTCCGCCGTCCACAAATTCCTGCGCCTCTTTCACTTCCATCTCGGAGATCAGGGAATTTTTGTCTTCAAAATCCCGGTACAGTCCCTCCACATCTGTGAGAAACGCCAGCTTCTCCGCCTTCACCGCTCTGGCGATGGCACAGGCCGCGTCGTCGGCATTGATATTGTAGCTCAAATAATGATTGTCGAAGCCGATGGGACAGATGATGGGCAGGAAATCTTTTTCCAGCAGATCATAGATTACCTTGGGATTTACCTCTTTGATGTCCCCTACAAATCCGATGTCCTGCCCTCCCGGACACTTTTTATCACATCTGAGCATCATACCATCCTTGCCGCTGATGCCCACGGCCTTCACGCCCAGCTCGTTGACCAGCTGAACCAGACTTTTGTTGACCCGGTTCAGCACCATCTCGGCGATCTCCATGGTAGCATCGTCCGTCACACGCAGTCCGTTTACAAACCGGGGTTCCATGCCCGTTTTGTTTACCCACCGGCTGATCTCCTTGCCTCCTCCGTGGACGATAATCGGTTTGAAACCTACCAGCTTTAACAGAACCACATCCTGGATCACATGACGTTTCAGTTCCTCGTCCACCATGGCGCTGCCGCCGTATTTCACTACAATGATCTTTCGGTTAAATCTCTGGATATAGGGCAGGGCTTCAATGAGCACTTCCGCCTTCTCCATGATCCTGGGGTCTAAATTCATGATGTGTTTCCTCCATAATTAAATTAACAGCCGCCTGGTCAGACGGTCATGACCGGTAGTCTGCATTGATCTTCACGTAATCGAAGGTCAGATCACAGCCCCACGCCGTAGCCTGGGCACTGCCCATCTTGATATCTGCCGTGGCAGTCACTTCCGGTTCCGAGAGGATCTTCGTGGCTTCCTCCTCGCTGTAATCCGTGGCCACTCCGTTTTCGATGATCTTCAGCTTCCCTGCCCTGCTCTCAAAGAACAGATCCACTTTCTCCGGATCAAAGCCGGCTCCCGAATATCCCATGGCGCACAGGATCCTCCCCCAGTTGGCATCGTGGCCGAAGATCGCCGCCTTGGTCAGGTTGGAGGTAATGACGGATTTGGCCAGGGTCACTGCCTGTTCCCTGGTCTGTGCCCCTGTGATCTTCACCTCAAACAGAGCCGTACAGCCTTCCCCGTCTCCGGCGATCTTTCTGGCCAGAGTCCTGTTCACCTGGTAAAGAGCTGTCTTAAAGTCCTCATAATCCTGATTTTTTTCAGTGATCTTCGGATTTCCTGCCATTCCGTTGGCCAGCAGGAGCACCGTATCGTTGGTGGAAGTATCCCCGTCCACTGACACCATGTTGTAGGTGTCCTCCACCACCTCGCTTAAGGCCTGCTGGAGCATCTCTTTAGAAATATCGGCGTCAGTGGTGACAAATGCCAGCATGGTGCACATGTTTGGATGGATCATGCCTGACCCTTTGCACATGCCTCCGATGGTGACCGTCTTTCCTCCCAGCTCCACCAAAACAGCCGTTTCTTTTTTTTCCGTATCCGTGGTCATAATGGCCCTGGCTACACGGGTGCCGCTTTCCAGGCTTCCATCCAGCTCCCCGGCCATGGTCTTCACCCCGGCTTTGATCCTGTCTATGGGAAGCTGCATGCCGATGACTCCCGTGGAGGCCACCAGAACCGAATCCGCCGGGATCCCAAGGATATCCCCGGCTGCGTCTGCCGTATCCTTACAGTATCCATACCCCTCCGTCCCTGTACAGGCGTTGGCGATACCTGCATTGATCACCACTGCCTGGGCGGCCGGCTTATTATACACGATGTCCTGGTCCCATCTCACGGGAGCTGCTTTTACGATATTGGTAGTAAACGTCCCTGCCGCCGTACACGGAACCTGGCTGTAAATCAGGGCCATATCCGGCCTGTCTTTATATTTGATCCCTGCTGCCGTGGAAGCTGACTGAAATCCTTTGGCAGCAGTGACTCCTCCTTCTGTCGTCCTGTAACTCATATGATCCCTCCTTAAGTTGTAATCCGCCCTGTTTTTCCCGGGCTCTTCCCCATTCTTCCGGATCCCCTTAGGGGAACACCGGCACCAGCTTAAGTCCTTTGGTCTCCGGCAGTCCGAACATCAGGTTCATGTTCTGCACCGCCTGACCGGCCGCTCCCTTGACCATATTGTCCATGGCTCCCATGATGATAATCCGGCCCGTTCTCTCGTCGATCTTGAAATTCACATCCACAAAATTGCTTCCCTCCACCCATCTGGTCTGAGGACATACATCTCTGTCCAGGACCCGGACAAAGAGTTCTTCTTTATAGTATTTATCATAAACGGCTTTTACTTCCTCATAGGTTGCTTTCTTCGCCATGGAAGCATAGGCGGTGATCAGGATGCCTCTGTTCATGGGGATCAGATGAGGGGTAAAATTCAGCAGCACCGGTTTGCCGGCTCCGTAGGACAGCTGTTCTTCGATCTCCGGTGTGTGTCTGTGGCCCGCCACCCCGTAAGCCTTGCAGCTCTCATTGACCTCGCAGTACAGATTATCCAGTTTTGCTCCTCTTCCTGCTCCGGATACGCCGGATTTTGCATCGATGATCAGGGTATCCGTGTCGATCAGTCCCTCTTTCACCAGCGGATAGATGGCCAGGATCGAACAGGTGGGATAGCAGCCTGGATTGGCCACAAGCCTTGCCTTTTTCACTGCCTCCCTGTTTAACTCCGGCAGTCCGTACACCGCCTCCGGGATAAACTGAGGGGAGGGATGAGAAATCTTATACCATTTCTCATATACCGCCACATCGTTAAGGCGGAAATCTGCGCTTAAGTCTATGACCTTCACCCTTGACAATAATTCCTCGTTGACCAGCGAAGCACAGAGGCCCTGGGGAGTAGCCGTAAAGATCACATCCGCCAGATCTGCCAGCTTCTCCATGTCGTCTTCCATACACACATCATCCACGATCTGAAACATATTCTGGTAAACCGAAGCATATTTCTGATCTGTATAACTTCTGGAACCATACCATTTTATCTCCACATCCTCCCGCTGGAGCAGGAGCCTTGCAAGTTCTCCACCCGCATAGCCTGTAGAGCCGATAATTCCGACTTTGATCATATCCCTCTCTCCTTATATACTGTCTTTTCTTTTACCGATTGTGCTCAGGGGTATTCCCTCCATTATAGTATAGTGGCTTCTCCTGCTTTTGAAAAGTATCTTTTTCCACAATAATTATTCATATTTTTGCATAATATGCATTATCTTAATCTTATTTTTCTCTTTCTGGTCATTGACAATTGCCTGTTTGTATGATAGGCTACTTTCATACTTCTTCTGATTTATCTAATTAGAAAAGTCACAGGAAAGCTTCTTTCCTAATTTGTTCCCGGGTTTTGTCATCCAATTTATCCGATATGCCAAAAGGACTGGTGATGCCTATGATTGTGTTCTGAATTTTTACATATCATTATGATTGTCCGGATGAAAAAGGAGGTGAATCACATGTTAGATGCAAATGATCTGAAAATTTTACAGTCCATGATCGAAGGTGTAATAGACAAGCGTTTCGATGAGGTAGACAAACGGCTCGATGCCATGGACACACGTTTCGATGAGATCGATAAACGGCTCGATGCCATGGACACACGTTTCGATGAGATCGATAAACGGCTCGATGCCATGGACACACGCTTTGATGAGATCGATAAACGGCTCGATGCCATGGACACACGCTTCGACGAGATCGATAAACGGCTCGACGAGATGGATAAACGGCTCGATGCCATGGACACACGCTTTGATGAGATCGATAAACGGCTCGATGCCATGGACACACGCTTCGACAAGATGGATAAACGGCTCGATGCCATGGACACACGCTTCGACGAGATCGACAGCCGGCTCGATGCCGTCGATAACCGGTTCGACGAGATGGACAAACGCTTCGATAAAAAACTGGTCAGAGCCGAAAGCTCCATACTGGTTAAAATAGACAGGCGGCTGGCCAAATCCGAAAATCTGGTGTTGGAAGAGATGGAACGCACTCGCAGAAATCTGGAAGTAAAGATCCAAAATGTCCAGAACAATCTGGACCATATCCAGGAATACTACCGGATTACCCGCTTAGAGCAGGACAATGCGGTTATGATCCTCCGCATCGTATCCGACCTGCAGAATCGGGTCGAGATACTGGAACAGAAAACCGCATGAGATTCTCATATTTTTTTTCTGACCAGCTGATTTATGGGTTGCAATTTCTTGCAAAATGATGTATATTTATGAATGTTTCAAAAATCCCAGGAATTCGGTTAATCTCAGGAAGGAACGATGAATTATGAAAGAGAAAGTGATCTTAGCTTATTCGGGCGGTCTGGACACCACCGCCATTATCCCGTGGTTAAAGGAACATTTTGATTATGAGGTGGTCTGCTGCTGTATCGACTGCGGCCAGGGCAGCGAGCTGGACGGGCTGGAAGAGAGAGCTAAACTGTCAGGCGCCTCCAAGCTGTACATCGAGGATCTGGTGGACGATTTCTGTGACAACTACATCATGCCCTGCGTCCAGGCCGGCGCCGTGTATGAGCACAAGTATCTGCTGGGCACCTCCATGGCCCGTCCCGCCATCGCCAAGCGGCTGGTGGAGATCGCCAGAAAGGAGGGCGCTTCTGCCATCTGCCACGGAGCCACCGGCAAGGGCAACGACCAGATCCGTTTCGAGCTGGGCATCAAGGCTCTGGCTCCGGACCTGAAGATCATCGCTCCTTGGCGTATGACCGATGTATGGACCATGCAGTCCCGCGAAGATGAGATCCAGTACTGCAAGCAGCACGGCATCCATCTTCCCTTCTCCGCCGACTCAAGCTACAGCAGGGACCGGAACTTATGGCACATCAGCCACGAAGGCCTGGAGCTGGAGGACCCGGCCAATGAACCCAATTACGATCATCTCCTGGTCCTGGGCGTAACTCCGGAGAAGGCTCCCGATGAAGGCGAATATGTGACCATGACATTCGAGAAGGGAATCCCCACCAGCGTCAACGGGGAGAAGATGAAGGTCTCCGACATCATCCGCAGATTAAACGAGCTGGGCGGAAAGCACGGCATCGGTATCGTGGACATCGTGGAGAACCGGGTCGTGGGCATGAAATCCCGGGGCGTCTATGAGACTCCCGGCGGAACCATCCTGATGGAGGCTCATGATCAGCTGGAGGAGCTGGTCCTTGACCGGGCCACCATGGAAGTGAAGAAAGACATGGCCAATAAGATGGCTCAGATCGTGTATGAGGGCAAATGGTTCACTCCTCTCCGGGAAGCGGTTCAGGCCTTCGTCACCTCCACCCAGGAGTATGTCACCGGCGAAGTAAAGTTTAAGCTGTACAAGGGCAATATCATCAAGGCAGGCACGACCTCTCCCTACTCTCTGTACAGCGAGTCCCTGGCCTCCTTCACCACCGGAGACCTGTACGACCACCATGACGCCGACGGTTTCATCACCCTCTTCGGGCTGCCGCTGAAGGTCCGCGCCATGAAGATGGCGGAAGTCAAGAAACAGTAGAGATCCATTCCCCGCCCACGGGGTGCAATAAAATACCCGTAACATTTCAGGCGGCCATGGCTCACCCATGACCGCCTTGTCATCGAAATTTCAGAGGCACCTGCAGCCGCAGGAACATAGACCTTTTTTCGCTGTCAAATACATTGAACTCTGTCAGCACCTCACAGATATAGTCTCCGCTGATGGTATACTGATGGTCCCTGCAGTAATTCAGGAGCCTTCCCGCATACTCCGGCTCATCGTCGAAACTGTCCAGATAGATACAGGCGTACATGGCGCTGTCGATGGAACGCACCGACTCATGATCAGGAAAATCATCATCCACAAAGAGAAAGATCTCGTGGGAGATCATCCTGAGAGCCAGAAAATCTTCCCGTCCCAGGATGGTTCCGGCATTGCAGTAATAGACCTGGGGCAGTCCCTGGCTGATCAGGTCTTCTTTCAGATCTTCCAGGATCTCTTCGTACACGGAGATGTCATGTTCATAAAAATTCGTATCCGTGTGCATCACGTACACTTTCCGGTGAGGGATGTACTCCACGGTGATCATGCCGCAGTCCGGCGCTTTCCGAAACCTCTCCACACTCTCGATAGCCCGGGTGATGGCCCCCATCCGCAGCTGCAGCTGACTGATTTCCTCCTTCACCTGCTTCTTCTTGCTGATCAGGGTGGACTCAATGAGCTGGATATCTTTCTTTTCCAGAATCTCCCGGATCTCTCCCAGACTCATGCCCAGTTCCTTCATATACTGGATCATATCCAGTCTGGCCTTCTGATGGATACTGTAGTACCGGTAATTGGTCTCCGGGTCCGTGTAGCATGGCCTTAAGATTCCCACCTTGTCATAGAGCCGCAGAGTCGTAATGGAAACCCGGTTGAACCTGGCCATCTCGCCGATCTTCATCATCTTATCATCCATGGATATCCTCCCCTGAAGTCTGATCCAGCATCAGAGTTTTTCGTGATTCTGTATACTTTTATTATAGTAATTTTTCTGTTTTTGGCAAGATGTTTTCTAAACCATGGCTTTTTCTCTTCTTTTTTCGTCCATTTATCTTATATAACCCCGCTGTTTTTTCCATTTTTCTGTCGATTTGTCCATTGATCCTTATCCGCAGAACTGTCTGTTAATTTTTCCACAATCTTCCTTGACTCTCACCCTGGACGAGGATCTATACTATAACTATCACAAGAATACACTTTGTCCATCGAGAAGGAGGTTTTCATTATGAGCAAGATTAAAGTGGTACAGTACGGCTGCGGCAAGATGAGCAAATATATCCTGCGCTACCTTTACGAGAAGGGCGCACAGATCGTGGGCGCCATTGATGTAAATCCGGAGATCGTGGGTATGGATGTAGGCGACTACGCAGAGCTGGGCGTAAAGACGGGCATCCTCATCAGCGACAATGCCGAAGAAGTTCTGGACAACACGGATCCCGATATCGCAGTAGTCACTCTGTTCAGTCTGGTAAGCGACTGCTATGATCATTTCGTAAACTGCTTAAGCCGCGGCATCAGCGTGATCACCACCTGTGAGGAAGCCACCTACTGCTGGACCACAGATCCGGTCCGGGCCAATCACCTGGATGTTCTGGCCAAGGAAAACAACTGTACTTTCGTAGGCAGCGGTATGGAAGACACCTTCTGGGTAAATATGGTCAGCATGGTTGCGGGAAGCTGCCACAATATCAAGAAGATCGAAGGCGCTGTCAGCTACAATGTAGAGGATTACGGACTGGCTCTGGCCAAGGCTCACGGCGTGGACCTGACACCGGAAGAATTTGAGAACCAGATCGCTCATCCTGAAGTTCTGGAGCCCTCCTATGTGTGGAACTCCAACGAGGCCCTGGCTGCCAAGATGGGCTGGACCATCAAGAGCCAGACTCAGAAATGTGTTCCCTACTTCCATCAGGGAGACCTGTACTCCTCCACCATGGGCAAGGACATCAAGGAAGGCAACTGCATCGGCATGGCGGCCGTCGTGACCACAGAGACCTTCCAGGGTCCGGTGATCGAGACTCAGTGTATCGGCAAGGTATACGGACCTGATGACGGAGATATGTGCGACTGGAAGATCACCGGAGAGCCGGATACGGAATTCCATGTAGTGAAGCCCGCCACCGTAGAGCACACCTGCGCTACCATCGTAAACAGGATCCCCGCAGTGCTCCGCGCTCCTGCCGGCCTGGTTACCATGGACGAGCTGGATGAGATCGAGTACATGACTTATCCCATGGAGTTTTACTGCTAAGACGGATTATACGAAAAAAGGCAGCCATATCCCCGACAGGATGTGGCTGCTTTTTGATCAAAAAGCTTAATTCAGATAAGCAATATCCTCATTTTGAGGAAGTTCAAAATACCTGATATCCGGATTGCCTTCCAGCCCCAGAAGCCGGACTGCATTGATACGCCTGTTCTTGCAGGTGGAGAAATAATAGGTTCCGCTCTCTGCACACATGGCGCTGATGCACAGCGTCTGGTCATAGGCGTCGCCTGCCTCATCCTTCTCAGGCCGCATGACGATTCCCTCCGGGATATTCACGGCAGAAAACTGATTGAACATCCGGGAGATCCCATCCACTTCATTTTCCCCTTTAACCGCATAATGTTTCATGACAGCCATCCGGACAAACCGGGATGGGGAAGAATAGTCGCCGGGCAGGCCGAAACCGCCGCCGGAGCTGATACTGACTCCCTGGATCTTAAGGTCGAGAAAATCATGAGAGGCATCCAGAATATTGGATACCGAAGCATAGTTGCACAGATTGGTGTGCTGCCACGGATAACCCGGACTGTTGGTCATGACTCCGATGGTATCCCTGTGAATCTGCAGGCCTCCCTCATCGGGCTCAATAATAATGGTTTCTCCGGTCCGGTCGGAAAAAATATAATGGACCGTCATCTCACATCCAAAGATCTTCTCCCCCGTAAGATTTAAAGAAAGAACCAGGGAAGCCGCCTCTTCCACGGAAGCACACTGACTCAGCAGATATCCTGTAAGGAATCCGGGATGAATATTCATGTGGCGGCTGTCCCTCACCTGGTCATAGGCCGCATATCCGGGATAATTCAGCAGCCCTCCCATGACCCCCATCTCGTTCACCCCATCCACCATGACCGGAGAGGCCAGACCGGTAATGGCCATTCCCCCGAAAGCATACCGGCTTCGCACAAAATCCCGGTATTTCTCATTGATCTCCAGCTTCAGGGGATAGTTTCTGGGGACCACTGCGATGCGGTTTCCTTTCAGATTTCCGCACTGGTCATAAGTTCTTCCCAGAAGATGCATATTGTCTTTGGTCTCCCAGGTAAAACAGGTGCAGCCCATATCGGCAAAGGGATTCTTGGTATTGTTCATATCTCTGATCAAACTCCTTTCCGGTCTGTAAAAGACTTATAATACAGTGTATCCGTCAAGGAGTTTTCTGATTCAAAGAATTTCTTTTACTGGGTCAGATCCGCAAACCGATACATGGGCTCACCCTTCTCGTTGACCTCAACCCCTGTAAGCCTGGGGTGGTTCCGTCGATGGGCGCCATGCCGATCTGGGTAAACATAAGCCCCAGCATGCCTGCCAGAAGACCGCGTACCATATTTCCGGAGGAAAGGGTCACCGCCAAGGCAAAGATGATGCCTCCGATTGCCATAGGCATGAAATCCGGTCCAATATCCATAACTTTGGACTTTGGCAGTATCTTGGCCATAACCATCATCAAGACCGAAACCGCCATAAAGAACACGCCTGCTATAATGTCCCCATATTCTTTAAAGAACATGTTCCATTCCCCTTCCAAAGAATAATTTTTACCTTACCAATACGGGTTTCTTGCAGTCATATTTCCAGTATGGAATCAGATACTGCATAGCCATAGCATCATCGCGATCATGGGATGGAAGCTTATTATAAAGCGCATTGGCCTCCATAACCTTTTCCATATCAATGGTAACACCCATACCAGGCCTCTGGGGAACCTGAAGATATCCGTCTACGATCTGAGGAGTATCTTTTAACAGGTTCTGTCCATCCTGCCAGATCCAGTGGGTATCCAAAGCTGTCGGATTACCCGGAGCTGCCGCAGCCACATGGGCAAAGGCAGTGAGCGTAATATCAAAATGGTTGTTAGAATGGCTTCCCCAGGTAAGGCCCCAGTCATTTAAGATCTGAGCCATCCTTACACTTCCGCCGAATCCCCAAAAATGAGGATCTGCCAGCACAATATCCACGGATTTCAGCGCCGCCGCATGATAGAACTGCCGCCAGTCTGTGGCGATCATATTGGTGGCGACAGGAAGCTTCACTGCATTTTTAAACTCTGCCATTACTTCCCGGCTGGAATATCCTGCCTCAGGACCGCAGGGATCTTCAATATATGTAAGAATATTTTCCATAGGCTTGCAGATCTCCACAGCCTCGGAAAGACTCCATGCGCCGTTGGGATCGATATTGATCCTGCCGTCGGGGAATGCTTTCTTCAGCCCGCGGACCGCCTCCATCTCTTCACAGCCTTTTAAGACTCCGCCCTTCAGTTTAAAGTTTTTAAACCCATATTTTTCATGAAGGACCTGGGCCTGCTCCACAATACGCTCCTGCGTCAGCATCTCCTGGCGGCGAAGCTTAAACCATGGATCATGGCTTTCGCTTTCATCAATATAGGGCAGCCCCGGATTAGCCTTTTCCTTATCGCTTACATAGAAAAGGTACCCCAATGTTTCTACCTGATCCCTCTGTCTGCCGTCTCCCAACAATTCACACATGGGAAGATCCAGGTACTGTCCCAGCAGATCCAGCAGAGCACATTCAATGGCCCACTCGGCTTTTACCACAAATTTCAGTTTGCTGATATCCAGAGTCTGGATTCCTTCCCCGTCGTCTTCAGCAGCCCTCTTGCTGCATTTATGGATACTGTCCAGAATTGCGCGGTATCTGCCCACAGGCTGTCCCACAACCAGGGGAATACAGCTTTTCAGGGCTTCACAGGTATAATCCCCGCCGTGGATTTCTCCGATTCCTGTGTTCCCGGCACTGTCCTTTAAGATTACCAGATTTCTGGTAAACCAGGGGGCATGGGCCCCGCTCAGGGTCATCAGCATACTGTCATATCCTGCAACCGGAATAACCTGCATCTCTGTTACCGTTGGTGTTCCTTTTACTCCCATACTATAATTTCTCCTTTTCCGTCAGCCAGCGGACATACGGATATTTCGTCATTTCTCCCATATATCCGTTTTCATTTTCTCTGTTTGTATCCAATAATATCAAAAGGAAACAGAAAAGGCCAATTCATTATTATGATTTATGCTATAAGAAACGCTAATAATATCAAGGGAGACCCTCCTGCCTCTCCTATCGTACCAGACAAGGTCTCTTGGGATCAAACTTCCAGCCCGGAATCAGATACTGCATTCCTACAGAGTCATCTCTTCCTCCCAAGCAGTTGTCCAGGTATACCTGGTGGGCTTTCCTGATCTGATCCATATCCGCCTCAATTCCAAGACCAGGTTTCTTCGGCACGGCTATGCATCCGTCCACGATCTGCAGAGGCTCTTTGGTCAGTCTTTCAAGACCCTCCTGCCAGATCCAGTGAGTATCCAGCGCGTTGTACTCTCCGGGAACTGCTGCTCCTACCTGAGTAAACATAGCCAGCGAAATATCAAAATGGTTGTTGGAATGGCTTCCCCAAGTGTATCCGAAGTCATGGCACATCTGGCCCACTCTTACAGAACCTGCCATAGTCCAGAAATGCGGGTCCGCCAGAATGATATCTACTGCCTGAGATTCCAGAGAATGGCTTACCTCTCTCCAGTCTGTGGCGATCATGTTGGTAGCCGTCGGGAATCCGGTGCGGCGTCTGAACTCGCTCATGATCTCTCTTCCAGAGTACACGCCCTCGGCTCCGCAGGGATCTTCACAATATGTAAGAATGCCTTTCATTCCCTTTACATATTCCACTGCCTGCTCTAACAGCCAGCCTCCGTTAGGATCCAGGTCAATCCTCGCCTCGGGAAATGCCTTTTTCAGAGCGCGGATCACATCCATTTCCTCGTTACCCGGAAGCACACCGCCTTTTAACTTAAAATCCTGGAAACCGTATTTTTCATGAGCCGCTTTTGCAAAAGCTACGATGCTGTCTGCATCCAGCGCTTCCTCATGACGGATACGATACCACTCACAGTCAGAATCCGGTTCAGCGTCATAGGGCAGGTCTGTCTTCTTCCGATCTCCTACAAAGAACAGATAACCTAACATCCGCACCTTATCCCTCTGCTGTCCGTCGCCCAGCAGCTCACATACAGGAACTCCAAGATGCTTTCCTAACAGATCCAGACAGGGCGCTTCGATCGCCGTGATCACATGAACTCCTGTACGCAGGTCGAAAGTCTGGTTTCCTCTCACGTCTTCCTCGCCCTTGGAATCCAGATACTTCTTAACCTTCAGCAGAGTACTCTTATACTCAGCTACCTTTGTGCCTTCCACCAGCGGAATACATTCTTCCAGTGCTGCAGTAATCTTCTTTCCCCCCGGAACTTCACCTACGCCCATCTCGCCGTTGTCAGCATACAGAACAACCACATTTCTGGTAAAATACGGTGCATGGGCCCCGCTTAAGTTAAGCTCCATACAATCTTTTCCTGCTACGGGCCATACTTCCATTTTTTGAATTACTGGTGACATCTGTTTACCTCCTGTTAATTAATTTTTTAACAAATAATTGTATCACGTATTTGCTATGATTTAAGTATACTCCTATAATTTCTATAAGTAAAACTCTATTAATTTTTAATTACTCTTGATTTTATTAATAGTAATTCTTGATTTTTATACTGAAATAAAGTACACTGAAAAGAGAAGAACCACGGAACCGCCAATACAGTCCCATGATTTTGTAAAGGAGAACCGGTTTATGGATACCAGGCAGATAGAATATATTCTGAAAATCGCAGAAGAAAACAATATTACCAGAGCCGCGGAAAAACTTTTTATCACCCAGTCCGCCTTAAATCAGCAGCTGTTAAAATTGGAAAAAGACCTGGGCACTTCCCTGTTTCACCGTTCCAGGACAAACTGGCATCTGACAGAAGCCGGGGAAACCTATATCCGCAATGCCAGAGAGATCCTTCAGATCAAACGGGATACCTATCAGATGATCCATGATCTGTCCCAGGGCAAACGGGGACATCTGTCCGTAGGCTTCACTGCCGGAAGAGGTGCCGCCATGTTTACTTCCGCCTATTCCGTTTTCCATCAGCAATATCCCAACATTACCATCGTGCCCAGGGAAGGAGTAGTCAGGGACCTTCAAAAGCTGATTTCCCAGGGAGATCTTGATATCGGTTTCCTGACGCTGACGGATAAAGACCGGACCTGCGATTCCTATGAAACCATATACACGGAAGAGATTTTTCTGGCTGTGCCGTCTATCCATCCTGCCGCAAAAATACGGCCTCCCAGGGGCGATTCTTACGCCACTATGGATATCCGTACACTTCAGCACGAGCCTTTTGTCGTCATGGACAAACAGTCTACCATGCGGACTCTCATTGACACAATTTTTTCCAATGCCGGCATCCAACCCCAGATTTTGTTTGAAACAGGCAATAATCACACCCTCCTGTCCATGCTTCAGGCCAATCTCTGCTGCGGAATCCTGGCATATTACTATGTAAAAAACATCCCCCCGGGAATTACCTGCTTTCATCTCCCCGACCATCCCTCCTGGAAGTTTGTGGCAAGCTACAAAAAAGGGCGTTATCTCAGCAACGCTGCCAGAGGCTTTATTGATCTGATGAAAGGCCAGTGGTCGGAAACCGGCCAGCAGATACCTCCCGGCCCTGTGCAGGCGGACGGATCATGATCCGTTAAGTAATAGGCGCCGGGTTGAAGAAGCACATATCATTGTGGAATCCGTACTTATCGCTGTAGGGCTCCCTGATCCCGCTGGCCACGTCAAGGATCATGTCAAATATCTCCCGACCCACGTCGGCGATAGTCCTTTCGCCGGTAGCCACGTCTCCCGCGGAGATGTCGATCAGGTCAAACCAGTGATTTTTCATCTCGTTGCGGCTGCAGACCTTGATCACCGGGCTGATGTCCAGGCCGTAAGGCGTCCCCCTTCCGGTCATGAACACCTGAAGCCCGATGCCGCTGGCCACCTGGCTGGGACCGCAGACGATATCGCTGGCCGGGGTAGCCGCATAGATCAGACCATGTTTCGTCGGCTTTTCGGCAGGTGACAGCACCTCCACGATCTGGCTGGTGCCGCTTTTGGCAATACTGCCCATGGCCTTTTCCACGATGTTGGCCAGGCCGCCTGCCTTGTTGCCGGGGGTGGGGTTGGCGTCCCTTCCCACTCCGCCATTGGCCAGGTAATCATCGTACCACTTCATCTCCTGGGCCAGACGGTCACGGGTGTGGGCGTCCGGGCACCGGGCTGCCAGCATATGTACCCCGTCGCGGACCTCGGTCACTTCGCTGAACATGACCGTGGCGCCGCCCCGGACCAGCATATCTGCCGCATAACCGGCGCTGGGATTGGCGGAGATACCGGAGAAGGCGTCGCTGCCCCCGCACTGCATGCCGATCAGCAGGTCGCTTAAGGGAAGCTCTTCCCTATGGCGTTCATTGAGTTTCTGCAATTTCTTTTCTGCCATGTCCATGATGGCGTTCATCATGGCGTCGTGTCCGGCGTAATCCTGGAGGGTCAGGACATTGTCCGGGGTGATATCCTCCGGAGGCAGCACCCGGTCGTAGGTCAGCTTCTCACAGCCCAGCCCCACTACCATGATCTGGCCGCCGAAGTTGGGATGGCGGATTACATTGGTAATGGCCCGGATGGGGATGTAGGCCAGGGGGGCGTTGATGGCCACGCCGCAGCCGTAGGGATGGGTCACAGCCACGACTCCGTCCACATTGGGGTATTTGGGAAGCAGCTCCTTTTTGATCCGCTCCACAGCTACCTTCAGGACACCGGCAGCACACTGGACTGTGGTGACGATACCCAGCAGGTTCCGGGTTCCGGCAGGACCCTCCGCATTGCGGTAACCCATCCAGGTGGTGCGGGTGGGCATGGGAAGCTCCTCTGTGGGAACCAGATTGGTACCGTATTCCATGTTGTCTACCGACGGACTCTCCGGCAGCTCCAGCATAT
>Ga0137306_100075_pt1 | contig 36446 bp, 31 predicted proteins | sample Inofroosms_March_FD_97187 | JGI IMG/M metagenome (GOLD analysis project Ga0137306, IMG submission 97187) | Mouse cecal microbial communities from Vienna, Austria - N-Acetylneuraminic and N-Acetylglucosamine D2O microcosms_March | ecosystem: Host-associated > Mammals > Digestive system > Large...
TTCCCGGCCCGTTTTTTGCAAAATGATAACTCTCTCAGACGTATTTGCGCACACTTTCCGGAAGTATCGCAAGATCCGCCGAAACGGTGATTACCATTTTAACATTTTCTTTTATAAGCGCATCCAGCTCGCCCAGCAGCTTGCCCAGCCCTTCCAAATCGTGGTTGCCAAGCTTCAGCACACCGTCCAGATAAACTTCAACGATATCATAGTTGCCCGCCAGGATGCCCGCAATGAAGCCATACAGCATTTCGTAGCCGGAAATGCTGTATTCATCCACATCGATCAAACGCGCTTTATAGTTAATATCATATGTCAGTTTCATGGATTTTTCGATGCATACGATATTGCCGGGGGTGGTCTTCGCGGATTCGTTGATCATATCGATCATTTTCTTCGTCTTGCCGGAGCCCTTGCCGCCAACAATCAGCTGAATCATAGGAAATATCCTCCTTTATATTTACACCGTCCGGTGTAATTCACATACGTTTTTTTCAACGAAGCTTTGCTTCCAGCTCGGCTTTCTGCGCCTCGTAGCCGGGCTTGCCCAGCAGCGCGAACATGTTTTTCTTGTAGCTTTCCACACCGGGCTGATTGAACGGATTGACACCCAGCAGATAGCCGCTGATGGCGCAGGCCTTTTCAAAGAAATAAATCAGATATCCAAGGTCGCCCTCCGTCAGGCTGTCCACCTCCAGCAGGATGTTCGGCACGCCGCCGTCGGTGTGGGCGAGGATCGTACCTTCCATCGCCTTGCGGTTGACAATGCTCATATTCTGCCCGGAAAGAAAATCGAGGCCGTCGAAATTATCCGCACTTTTTTCAATGTATAAATCGCGCTGAGGCCGTTTGATATCTACCACCGTCTCGAACATAATGCGTGCGCCGTCCTGCACGAACTGGCCCATGGAGTGCAGATCGGTAGAGAAGATCACGCTCGTGGGGAACAAGCCCTTTTGATCCTTGCCCTCGCTCTCGCCGAACAGCTGTTTATACCATTCGTTCATCATGGTAAAATTCGGCTCGTAGCAGGCCATCAGCTCCACACTTTTGCCCTTGCGGTACAGAATGTTGCGCGCCGCCGCATAGCGATAGCAATCGTTTTCGGCCGAGCAGACCGCAAGCTTCTCACGCGCTTTGGCCGCGCCGGCCATCAGCGCGTCGATATCGCACCCGGCCGCCGCAATGGGCAAAAGGCCCACGGCCGTAAGCACCGAGTAACGGCCGCCCACATCGTCCGGCACCACAAACGTTTCGTAGCCCTCGGCGTTCGAAAGCTCTTTCAGCGTGCCGCGCGCCTTGTCCGTTGTGGCATAAATGCGGCCCTTCGCGCCTTCCTTGCCGTATTTTTGTTCAAGCAGTGCCTTAAAAATGCGGAACGCGAGCGCCGGCTCGGTTGTGGTGCCGGATTTGGAAATGACGTTTACAGAGACATCCTTGCCCTCGCAGGCGTCCAGCACGCTTTGCAGATAAGCCGGGCTGATGGAATTGCCCACATAAAAGATCTGCGGCGTATCCCGGCAAACATTATTATACAGCGTTCCCTTCAGCGCCTCAATGGCCGCGCGCGCCCCCAGATAGCTGCCCCCGATGCCGATCACGATCAGCACATCGCTGTCGCTGCGGATCTTCTCCGCGGCCTTTTTGATACGTGCAAATTCTTCTTTATCATATTGAACCGGCAGATCCACCCAGCCCAGAAAATCGTTGCCCGGGCCGGTTTTGCCGTGCAGCGTCTCGTGCGCAAGCTGAACCTGCGGAAAAATCGCGGAAAATTCCTCCTCCGAGACAAAGCCCGCCAGATGCCTGCCATTCATTTTGACACCCATACCATACGCCTCCATATTCTTACAAAACGCCGGGAAAAGGCGCTGCCGCACGCGCAAAGCTGACGCGTTTCCCCCTGTGTTTCGCTGGTTTGCATCTTCCGCAGGAAATGCCTCGCGTTATTTCTTCCGGAAGATATTCTCATATTAAGTATATCGGATATGGCGGCGGGTGTCAATCAAAAATGACGAAATTCCCAGATCGAAATAGACGGAATTTCTACAATGTAAACAATGCTTCCAGGAAAAGCGAAAGCGCGGTGCTCCAATCCATCTGCGGGATATCGGCCCGTATGGCAACAGGATATTCGCCGAGGATCTCCTCCCCTGCCTTCAGCGTCACGGTACCCACCTGTGTTCCGGCCGATACCGGCGCCTTCAGCTGCTGCGGCAGCGCAACACTGGCCGTGAGGGTTTGCCCCTCTCCCTTTTTCAATAGCAGCTTTTCGGGAACAGCGTAAACAAGCTCTGCTTCGCGCGCCACACCGCCCGTTACGGAAAGCGTCTGTGCGCGGCCGGCAATCTCGGGCACGCTGCCCGTCTCGAAGGCTGCAAAGCCATAATCCAGAAGTATTTTTGCGGCGGCAAAGCGCTCTTTGCTGGAGGGCGAGCCGAGCACCACCGCCAAAAGGCCCATGCCGTCGCGCACCGCGCTGGCCGAAATGCACACGCCCGCGCCGTTGGTGGTGCCTGTTTTCAATCCGGTAATGCCGGCATAGCTTTTCAGAAGCTTATTGGTGTTTGTCAGCTGCGTCTGGCCGCCGCGCAGCGTATCCGTCCAGATACCGGAATATTCCAGGATCTTCGGGTGGTGCAAAAGAGCCAGCGACATCAGGGCAACATCGCGCGCGCTGGAATAGTGGCCCGGCGCGTCCAGCCCGCAGGCATTTACAAAATGGGTGTGCGTCATTCCAAGCTCTGCGGCGCGGGCGTTCATCATCTCGGCAAATACGGGCTCGGAGCCGCCGACATATTCCGCCACGGCCACGGCAGCGTCGTTAGCGCTGCTCACGCAAATGGCCTTGATCAGCTCATCCAGCGTAAAGCGTTCACCCGGCTCCAGCCAGATCTGGCTGCCGCCCATATTAAAAGCATGCTCGCTGATCGGCACAATATCCGTCATGGAGATTTTTCCCGCCTCCACCGCTTCCAATGTAAGCAGCAGCGTCATCACTTTGGTGATGGAGGCCATCGGCACCTCGGCGTCCGGCTCTTTTGCGTACAGAATATCTCCCGTATCGATGCAGATCAGCAGCGCGTTGCGGCAGGGCAGCTCCAGCTGCGGCGCAGAAAATCGGGAATTCTCCTGAACCGTCGTGGCGATCGTCTCGTGCGGATTGGCCGCAGCGGCCGCGGCCACATCCGTAGCCATTTCCCCTGCTGCAGCGCCTGCGGACGCCTCGTCCTGCCCCTGTGTCAAAATGACAGCAGGCAGATCCCCGTCGGGCTCCTCTCCGGTTGCAAACGCGGGGGAAGTGCACAAAACGGCAAACGCCGCCAGCAATATCAGCGCTGTCAGCTGCAGCCTGATGTTCCGTTTTCTCATAATCATCCTCCTCATTGCGGGCGCAAAGCCTGCAGGCGGCGTCCGCTAGTCGCTGATTCATTCATCTATATGATTTGTCCGCGCGTTCCATTCAGATTTTGTCACGCACCAAACCGATCTGCAGGCCGGCCGGGGGTGTGTTTGCACGCCGGTTCGAAGGTATTTGCACGCCGGTTCGGGGTTTGTTTGCACGCCGGTTCGAAGGTATTTGCAGGCCGGTTCGGGGTGTGTTTGCCGGGTCCCTTGTAGTTTTTTCGTTTTTTTGCTATAGTAGAAGAAGCTCAGATCTATTGAAACGCGGTGCGGATTGGGCGCTCTGCTGCTCTTGAACGCGGTGCGGATTGGGCGCTCTTTTACTTTGAAACGCAAAGAGGTGGCAAAATTGACGATTGCATTTTATACGCTGGGCTGCAAAGTGAACCAGAACGAGACCGGCGCGCTGGCGCAGCTTTTTTATGATAATGGCTTTGTCCCCGCACAAAATGACGAGCAGGCGGACGTATGGATCGTAAACAGCTGCACCGTTACGGCGGGCGGCGACAAAAAAAGCCGCCAGTGGCTGCGGCGCGCCAAGCGCCGGGACCCGAACGCCATCACGGTGCTTACCGGCTGCTACCCGCAGGCCTTTCCCGAGGAGGCGGGCTCGGCCACGGAGGCGGATATCGTCACCGGTTCCGGCGCGCGGCACCTGGTACTGGAGCACGTGCTGCAGTTCATCCAGACGCGCGAGCGCATCGTGGACATTCGGCCGCACCGAAAGGGCGAGCGCTTTGAGGAACTGCCCATGGAACGGCTGGAAGGCCATACGCGCGCTTTTTTGAAGATTGAGGACGGGTGCGACCGGCGCTGCGCATATTGCGTTATTCCGCGCGCACGCGGCAGCGTGCGCAGCCGCGACGAGGAAAACATTCTGCGCGAACTGCAGGTGCTGGCGCGGGGCGGCTATGCCGAGGCGGTGCTCACCGGCATCAATCTTTCCAGCTACGGCAAGGATACCGGCACCGATCTTGCGCGCATCGTAGCGCGCGCCGCCGCGGTGGACGGCATCCGGCGCATTCGCCTGGGCAGCCTTGAACCGGATCTGATGACGGATGCGCTGATTGAAGGGCTGGCGCAAACGCCGCAGCTTTGCCCGCAGTTCCATCTTTCGCTGCAAAGCGGCTGCGACGCCACCCTGCGGCGTATGCGCCGCGCATACGATACCGGCGGTTATCGCGCCGTGGTGCAAAAGCTGCGCACGGCGTTCCCCGGCGCGGTGTTCACCACGGACGTAATCGTCGGTTTTCCCGAGGAAACCGAGCGGGATTTTGAGGAAAGCGCTGCCTTTGCGGAGGAGATCGGCTTTTTGAAGGTGCATGTATTCAGCTATTCCCGCCGGGCGGGGACGCCCGCCTACGATATGCCCGGCCAGCTTTCCGAGGAGGAAAAGCTGCTGCGCAGCCGCCGGATGCAGGAGCGCGCCGAACATCTGCGCGCGCGCGTGATTTCCAAAATGGCCGGGCAAACCGCCGAGGTATTGCTGGAAACACCGGTGAACCACTCCACATTTACGGGCTACACACGGGAATATGTGCCCGTTTTGCTGCCCGCGCCGGGACACCGGCAGGGCGAGATCGTGCGTGCGGTGCTGCAAAACTACAGCGGCGGCCGCTGCGCGGCCGTACTGGCCGAATAGCAGCGCCTCCATGCGATTTTGTACAGCCGGCAAAAAGCCGCAAAGCGGCTTTGCCGGCGTATATCGGGGATGTTTCGTCATACTGGTCTTGCGTTTTTGAGGGGGGTTCACACATTGTGTCTTAAACGCAAAAGGCGAGCAGGGCAGCCCTTTTTCGGACATCCCTGCTCGCCTTTTGCGCGCCTTGCAGCGCGCTCTTTTCTGCTTGAATCGAAGCCCGCGGCACAGGCAGGGCAGCTCCGTCTTTGCTTTCAGGGCGACGCTTCCGTTTTGGGTTCCATTGCCTGATACAAACGATCCTTCACGGCCTCCGGCTGTGTGTGCAGCGCGGCGGCAAATTCCTCGCACACCAGCTTTTCGGCAATACGGCGATATTTTACATCCGCCTGAGTCAGCTTTCGCTTTTCCTTTTTCAGGCTCTTTTCCTTTTCCCAGATCTCCTTAATCACCAGCAGCGCATTTTCCGGGTCTCCGGTGGAAATCAAACGCTGATAACGCACCGCCTGATCTGCGTTTTTTTGCGTTTCCGACACCTTTGGCCTTAGCCGCGCAATAGAGTCCAGATAGCGCATCGCTTCCCCGCTGGTGATAATCGGGCGCAGCGGCACGGGCGAGTCGAGCGGAACATAGATAAAATCAAGCTCTGTGGAAAAAACCGGATGCAGCTTGTAATACCGGCGCTTTTCCGCCGCTGCAATCTTGGGCGCATCCATCCCCTCCACTCTGCATACGCCGGCGCTGCGGTACAAAAGATAGGTTCCTACCGTATACATACGGCTCACTCCAGATAATCGCCGACAGGCTGAGAATTATTCTGCTTCCTGATTTTGACGATCAAAGATCCGTCCGGCTACTCCTCCTCCTCCATAATTCTGTACTGCGTCCGGCTCTGGTTCAAATGCGCTTTGTAATTTTCGTACTCCTGCCGAGCCTGCCTGCGGTTGAATTCCGCAGAAATGCCGTCCTTCAGCTGAAAATGGATAGTCTGATACAGGCAAGCAGCTTTGATTCTCTTCATAAAAACCCCCTGTTTCGTTTGGACGGCTGTCTGAAAAGCCAATCGGCAAGACACGGCTTTTCAAACAGCCTTCTTGATGATCCTGTGCAGAAAAGCCCTGTGCACTCCCGCTTCAAAGCTTTTCTCTCCCGCTTTTATTGTATCGAATTTCCGATTTTTTTTCAAAAGGCATATTTCACAAAGTTTTATCCGGCATAGGATGCGCAAAATGCACAATTTCAGCGCTTGTTGCGTTGTAAAAACATATCGCTTTAATAAACGAAAACACCCCGCAGGGCTTTGTGCGCAAGCGATGCAGGGTGTTTTTTAAGATATTTTGCAATTCCGGCAGCGTTTCAGCCCTCCAGCAATGTGCGCAGCAGCGATGCGGCATTGTCCCTGCGCCGCTGTGTCTCCGCAGGGTCGATCTGCCATGCGCCGTTTTGCCAGCGCAGCACATTGCCCTCGGCCGTGCCCTGCGGCAGCCAAGCCAGCGGCACAATGAGCGCCGTTTCCGCGTCGTCCACAAGGCGCGCGGTCTCGCGCTCGATGGCATCCACCGCGTAAAACATCATGCCGCCTCCCTGTTTGTTACTGCAATCTGCAGCAGGCCCGCCTCGTCGACATAGGCGACCACCGTACCGCATTCATCGGTGCGGAACACTTTGGCCTTTACCGCCTCGTATGCCTCCAGCGCTTCTCTGTGCGGGTGCCCGTAGGAATTATCCTTCCCGCAGGAGATCACAACAACACGCGGGTGCACCGCCTCCAGCAGCTCCTGTGTGTTCGAGGTGGACGAGCCGTGGTGCGCCGCCTTGTACAGGTTGGCACGCACATCGGCGCCGCTGTCCAGCAGGGCGCGCTCCACGGGCTTTTCGCCGTCTCCGCTGGAAAAATAGCGCACACCGGATGCTTCAAATATCGTAACGAGCGAAAGATCGTTCAGGTTTTCCGTGCCGACACCGTCGCCCAGTACCGTCAGCGTGCCCGCACCAAGCGCAAATACATCGCCTGTACGCGCCGTAAGCGCCTTTACGCCATGTTCACGCACCGCCTCCAGCAGTTTTGTAAACGTAGAGGTGGTGGGGATCGGCGCTTTGGTAAAATCGGGCAGAAGGATCGTATCTACCGGGAACGCTTCCACCACGGCGCGCATGCTGCCGATGTGGTCCGCATGCGGATGCGTCATCACCAGCAGCGTCAGCCGCTCCACTCCCGCACGCTGCAGATAGGAGATCAGCGCATCCTCCGCGTCACGGTCGCCCGCGTCGATCAAAGCAAAGCAGCCGTCCTGCTCGATCAGCACGGCATCGCCCTGCCCCACATCAATAAAATGGATCTTTGTTGCGGCGTTTTGCGCCTGCTCGGGCAGCTGCGGCGCAAGCTCGGATACGCCGAACCACGCATACAGCTGTTCCCAGGTGGGCAGTACTCCGCCGTTCTGCACGGTGAGGCTGACGACCGCCACCAGCAGAACCAGTAAAGCGGCACCCGTGCTCAAAAATTTTTTCAGCGTCGCCTGCTGTTTTTGCCTTTTGCCGCTTCTGCGGTTTTGCTTTTCCGCCATGCTCCACTCCCCCGTTCGCTGCGATTCCCCGGATCTTTGCGCGAATTCAATTTTTGATTCTCTGCCGAGCGGCGCGGCCCTTTCCCACGCGGCTTCTCTCCGGAATGCCGGTCGCCGCGCGCCGGTTCCACAGCGCGCGCGCCGCATAGCAGCGGGATCAGATCTTCGCGATGCGCCAGCTGCAGCGCTTTGCGCACACGCGGCGCGTTTTCGGGCAGGTAATATTGCAGCAGCGCCCGCTGCATCGCCTTTTCCTCGGGTGAACGCGCCACATAGACGGGCGCGAGCGTATACGGATCGAGCCCGGTATAGAACATGCACGTGGAAACCGTGCCCGGCGTGGGATAAAAATCCTGCACCTGCTCGGGCCGGATGCGGTTTTTATACAGATATTCGGCCAGCAGCGCCGCATCGCGCAGGGTGCTGCCCGGATGGCTGCTCATCAGGTACGGCACCAGATACTGCTGCTTTCCGGCCTGTTTTGTCAGCTCGTAAAAGCGCTTTGCAAAGCGGTTGTATACCCCGATGGGCGGCTTGCCCATATGGCGCAGCGTATCGGGCGCGCAGTGTTCGGGCGCCACCTTCAGCTGCCCGCTGATATGGTGCTCCACAAGCTCGCGGAAAAACTGCTCGTTTGGGTCGCGGATCAGGTAGTCATACCGGATGCCGCTGCGGATAAACACCTTTTTCACCTTCGGCAGCGCCCGCATCCGGCGCAATATCCCCAGATATTCGCTGTGATCGACGATCAGCCTGCCGCACGGCTGCGGGGCAAGGCAATGTTTTCCGCCTTTGCACATCCCGTTTTTCATCTGTTGGCCGCAGCTTGGAAAACGAAAATTCGCCGTTGGGCCTCCCACATCGTGAATGTAGCCCTTGAAGCCGGGCTGCTGCGTTAAAAGTTCGGCCTCACGCAGAATACTCTCTGCGCTGCGCGAGGTAACGCGCCGTCCCTGATGCAGCTGAATGGCGCAGAAGTTGCACCCGCCAAAGCATCCCCGGTTATGGGTGATGGAGAACTCCACCTCCTGAATGGCCGGCACTCCGCCAAGCGCCGCGTAGGAGGGGTGCGGACGGCGCGTATAGGGCAGCGCATACACCGCGTCCAGCTCGCTGCGCGAAAGCGGCATGGCGGGCAGGTTCTGCACAAGATACCGCTCTGTTTGCTTTTGCACAAGGATCATGCCCGAAACGGGATCCTGATTGTCCATCTGGATGCGGCACGCCTTCGCATACGCGATCTTGTCCTCGCGCACACGCGCAAAAGAGGCGCATTCCGCATAGGAGGCGGGAAGATGCGCGTGATCGGTGAGGTAGCAGGTGCCCGCCACGTCCGTGATCGTTTCAACGCGCTCGCCCGCAGCCAGACGCCGGGCGATCTGTGCCGTCTGGCGTTCGCCCATCCCGAACGAGATCATGTCCGCACCGCTGGTTTCGGCAATGCTCGGCAGCACCGCATCCTGCCAGTAATCGTAATGCGCAAACCGGCGCAGCGAGGCCTCCAGCCCGCCCAAAATCACAGGCAGCTCGGGATACGCCCGCTTTGCCAGCTGCGTATATACCGTGGCGCAGCGATCCGGGCGTTTGCCCGTTACGCCGCCGGGGGTGTATTCGTCCCGCTCGCGGCGCCTTTTTGCCACGGTGTAATGGGCCACCATACTGTCCACGTTGCCGCCGCCGATGAAAAAACCGTAGCGCGGACGGCCGAATTCCCGCATGCTCTCGCAGGTGGTATCGTCCGGCTGCGCCAGCACGCCCACACGGTAGCCCTCGCTTTCCAGCACGCGCGAAATGATGGCCGCGCCAAAGCTTGGATGATCAATATATGCATCCCCCGTTACCAGCACAAAATCCACTGCGTCCCAGCCGCGCCGCAGCATCTCCGCGCGGTTGAGGGGCAAAAATTCAGCCACAGCGGGCTGCTTTTGAGCATCCATCTGATCGATCCTTTCTGTTTTCGCACCATCTTCTGCACGTTGCGCGCCGTTACTCCCCGTCCGTCTCCTCGGGCTGGCGCATCGTCATTTCGATCCACTGCTCGCGCGTGATCAGTACCTGGCGCGGCTTTGCCCCCTCGTAGGGGCCAATGATATGCATCTGCTCCATCTCGTCCATAATGCGCGCCGCGCGCGCATAGCCCAGCTTGCAGCGCCGCTGCAAAAAGCTGGTGGAGGCCATTCCCGCCTCGATCACGGCCTCCACGGCCGCGTTCAGCATGGGGTCGTGGCTGTCGCCGCCGTTATCATCCGCGGCTTCCCCGCCCTTTTCCGAGGCCGCGCGCCGGTTCATCTCTTCGATCATCGTTTCGCTGTAGTCCGAGCCGGAATGCTGCTTAATAAAGTTCAGCACACCGCTGATCTCCTCGTCATGCACATAGGCGCCCTGAATGCGGATAGGTTTGTTTGCGCCAACCGGCAAAAACAGCATATCGCCCATGCCAAGCAGCTTTTCGGCTCCACCGCCGTCCAAAATGGTGCGGCTGTCGATCTGGCTGCTCACAGCAAACGCGATGCGGCTTGGGATATTCGTTTTGATCAGGCCCGTGATTACGTCTACCGAGGGGCGCTGCGTGGCCACGATCAGATGCATGCCCGCCGCGCGCGCTTTCTGCGCGATGCGGCAGATATAGTCCTCCACCTCTTTGCCGGCCGTCATCATCAAATCGGCCAGCTCGTCGATCACAATGGCGATATACGGCATTTTTTCCATGCCCGGCGTTGCGGCGGCCATGCGGTTGTAGCCTTTGATGTTTCGCACATTGTTTTCGGCAAACGCGTGGTAGCGGCGCTCCATTTCGGCCACTGCCGCGCCCAGCGCGCCCGCGGCCTTGCGCGGCTCGGTGACAACGGGCATCAGCAAATGCGGAATGCCGTTGTACATATCCAGCTCTACCACCTTAGGGTCGATCATGATCAGCTTCAGATCCTCGGGCGAGCATTTGTACAAAAAGCTCATCACGATGGTGTTGATGCACACGGATTTGCCGCTTCCGGTACTGCCCGCAATGAGCAGATGCGGCATGCGCGTAAGATCGGCCACCTGGCACGCGCCCGCGATATCCTTGCCGAGCGCAAGCGTTAAAGGCGAATCGCTTTTGGAGAAGGTGGGTGATTCCAGAATGCTGCGGATACTGACGGAAGTGGAATACCGGTTCGGCACCTCGATGCCCACAGCCGCCTTGCCGGGGATCGGCGCTTCAATGCGCACACCTGTGGCAGCAAGGTTCAGGGCGATATCGTCGGCCAGATTGGTGATCTTGCTGATCTTCACGCCCGCAAGCGGCTGCAGCTCGTACCGCGTAACGGAAGGGCCGCGGCTGATATCGAGCATGCGCGTCTGCACGCCAAAGCTGGACAGCGTTTTTACCAGAAGCTCGGCGTTATGCGCCAGTTCCTCCTCTACGTTTTTCTCATCGGTGGGGGGCTGCTTCGGGAACAGGCTGAGCGGCGGGTACAGGTAGCCGGTTTCGCTCTCCTCAACCGCCGTGGGAACGGCTGTCTCCGCGCCATCCTGCGCGCCGGACGGCGCTCCGGCGGCGCGCTTCACCAGTGCCGCAAAGGCCTGTATGCCCTCGGAGCCCTCGGCGGGCTGCGTGGCAGCCTGTTCCGGCGGCGTCGGGGCGGCTGCGGCGGGCGTTCGGGTTTGGGCCGAGGCACGGGGCCCTGCCGAAGCCTCGGAAGATTCCAAAAGCGATGCAGGCTCCTCCGGCAGCTCCAGATCCTCCTGCCACGGCGGCGCAGCCGGTTTTTGAACAGCCGCAGGCCCCGGCACAAAGCCGTCTGTCTCCGGCGTTTCCTCCTGCCGTCTGGCCGGGAACATCCCAAAAGTGCCGCCCGGGCCGATTACAGGGCGTTCCTCCGGCTTCAGTTCTGTACTGGTAACGGGATCGCCCCCGATGTCGATATCATAAGAGACCCGGCGGCGTCTTGCGCGCGCTGCCGCGTATGCCTGCTCGTCCAGCGCGGCCGGCGGCTCTTCCCGCTCCCGCTGCGCGGTTTGTGCAAGGCGGGCATCCTGTGCCTCCCTGCGCGCCGCGCGTGCAGCGGCCCGCGCCTCGGCATGACGGTCTGCCGCATGCTTTGCCCCCTGTGCCTTTCCAGAAAAGAAATACCAGAGGTCGGCCGGGGTCACGCCGGTAACGTACATCAGCCCCATGCCGCCCAAAATCAGCATCAGAATATTCGCGCCGGGGCGGCCGCACAAGAGCAGCAGCGACCAGCCGAACGGCGCGCCGAACACACCGCTCTCGAAGCCCCACCCCGAGGCCGCGCCGGCCGCGTGCAGCGCCTTTACGCTCTCGAAAAAGCTCTGTCCCGTCAGCTCGCGCCCGGAAAAGATCAGCAGTACCCCGCTGACCAGCAGCATCAGCAGCAGCGCCTTGGCGGCCGCCGCGCCATATGGCCTGCCGTCCGCCAGACAAAAGCCGAGATACAGCAGCGTCACGGCAAGAATATATGCGCCGATGCCAAATACGCCAAACAGCAAATTTGCGCGCACCCAGTTCCATACGGAGGCGCCCGGCACAAAAATCAGCGCCAAAAGCAGCACGCCGATGCCAAACAGAGCGATGCTCCCCGCGATATTTCCCTTTTTTCTGCCATGCTTTGTCTTTGCCCTGCGTTTGCCTGTGCTGCCGCCGCGCGTACCGCGCGCGGCGGCGCTCTGCGTTTTTTTGGATCGATTCGATGATGCCATAACGATTTTGCTTCCTCTATGATAGATTTTTCGGGATTGTTTTTAAACGGGTCTGCAAAAGGCGCCCATTGCCGCGCACCCAGGACCGTGCGGCTCCGGCTGCCTGCAAAGGCCCCGCGCACGCGCGGCCCGAAGCCCTTTAAGCCGCGGCCGGCCGGTTTGGCCCTCCCGGTCCCGGTTGACCGCAGTGTTTTGATTGCTGCGTTTTTATTATACACTAATTTTACGGCTTTGTAAAACCATCCGCCCCTGTATAAAAAAAATCCTTTTTCTGTTTTCTGCCGTTTTTCAGCGCGGGTGCATGTGCCGAAATGGGAAATAATCCCTTGTGTACAGTGTGCCGGGATGCGCAAAATAGCGATAAGGAGGTGTTTTTCGTGAAAAAACAGGATAAAACAAAACCGAAATCTGAAAAGGCAGCCAAAACCAACAAAAAAAGCACAAAGGGCTCCACAATGCGGGCGGAATACGAGCAGCGCCCCGACGGCCTGACGAACGGCACGGAGGATGTATTCGACAGCCTTGCGCAGAATGCATGGTTCCCCGCACTGTACGCAGACGAAATCCTGATGGATGATTTCCCTGCCGGCGGCCCTGTCGTATAAAAACGCCTTGTGTCTTTGGCACAGGCTGCGCTTTACGTTTTTGAGATCGGCCTTTTGGCAAGCAAGAGCGCCCGATGCGCGGCATCAGGCGCTCTTGCTGTTTTTTGGGGCGTTTTCGATCTTCATTCGGCATTCGGCCGATTTTCGTCCGGGCTGCTGCTGCCGCAGAAAAGATGCGCGGCGGCAGGGCTGATGCCGCAAAAGCTCCGCAGCGGCAAGAAGGGCGGCTCAGTGCGCCTCCTGCCGTGGCTCCTGCCCGTTCATCTCGCGCACAAATGCTTCCGGCTTTACGGTCAGCTCCGCCCATGCGGGCAGAAAGCCGCTGCGAATGGCGTTGCGCACGGACGCAAGGTTCGACCACGCCGCGCAGTAAAACGGCGCTTTGCCGCGCGCCAGAATCTCCAGCGCAAGGCGGGAGGTAAGCGCGCAGGCGATGCCCTGCCTGCGATAAGCGGGCAAAACATCCACACCAATCTGCCACATGGTGTCGCAATCGGCCGAGCAGCCCGCAAGGCCGACGAGCGTGCCGCCGTCAAATGCGCCGACAGCCAGCACGTCCAGGTTGCAGCGTTTGGCGCAAAGCGCGTTGCTCCACTCCGGCGTGTAATATGCCGCAAAATCGGGCGGCGTCAAAAGCCGCAGCTCATACGCGCAGGGCGTTTGCCGTAGCGCGGCAACATCCGGCAAAAAATATTCCGCCATAAAGCAGGGCCGCATACCCATCGGCCGCAGCGCATCGGCCAGCACGTGGAGGTTCGGCGTTTCAAAGCAGTGCTCGGGCGCAAAGCGGCTGAGATACGCGCGCACGGCCGGCTCGGCCTCGGGTAGAACCGAGGCAACAATGTTGCCTCCATAGAAAACCAGATTGCAAAAAAACGGCAGCTCCAGATAGCGGCGCGCCTGTGGGTGCGGCACGGAGCGCACCACCACGCTATGCATGCGAAAAAAATCCTCCGGCGCGCAGTTCAGATCGATCGCAGACTGACGCAGAGCAATGCTGCGCAATGTCTCGTTTGTCATATGCTTTCCCATCCGTCTTCAGGTTGCTACCGCCGCGCTGCGCCAATCGTTCAGCTTGCGCGCCGCATAGCCGTTTGCGAGAAAAAAGTCGATGGCGTAAACAAGGCTGCGATCCCAAAAATTCCATTCGTGTACGCCGTTCCACTGCATGCGGCAATAATTTGCAAGGCCCAGCGGCTGAATGGCCCGGTGCAGAGAATCATTCTGCTGTAAAATACGGTATGGCTCAATATCCTGCAGGCCGTTTGTCAGCAGCACCTTGGGCTGCTGCGCGGCGGGCAGCGCAGCCACCTGCCGCGCCAGCACGCGCAGATCGCTGCTTTTCGGCAGAGCCAGCGAATCGCCGAAGATAGGGCCGAACACCTCCCTCACACCGGGCACGGAGGGATCGGCCAGCATCATGGAAAGATCCACCGCGCCCGAAAAGCTGGCGCAGCCCGCGTACAGATCCGGACGGGAAAGGCCGAGAAACAGCGCGCCGTAGCCGCCCATGGAAAGCCCCGCGATGAAGTTCCGGTCGCGCCGCTGCGGCAGCTTGAACATGCGGTTCAGCAACACGGGCATTTCCTCGGTGAGAAAGGTTTTGTATGCGCCGCCATACACCATATTCTGATAAAACGAATTGCCGCAGTCCGGCATGATCAGCACAAGGCCATTGTCGGCGGCGTAGCGGGGCGCAGCCGTCATTTGCACCCAATCGTCCCCGCTGTTGGTAAAGCCGTGCAGCAGCGTCAGCACGCCCCTGACGGTATAGCCCACCTCTGCGGGCAGATCAGTGGGAAAATATAATTTTACGCCTACGGTCGTCTGCAGGATCTGCGATTTCAGTTTGCATTCCAGATATGCCATCGAAAGCGTCTTCCTTTCGCTCTAAATTGTGGAACAATCGCCTCGGTTCCCGAACGGCTCCGGGCGGCAGGCGGTGCCCCGGCGTCCTTTCGCGGCAAAGTGCCGGCCGCACATTCCGCGTGCGGCCGGCCCGTGCTCCGGTCGAGCCAAAGCCTGCCTGCATTTTGCAAAAACCGTTATTTCCGGATCCTGCTCAGCGCCTCGTTCAGACGAAGGAGCATTCCTTGCGCCTGTTCCGGATCCATCTTTCCGCCGCTCATGCCGCCAAAGGACCCTGCCAGTTCCTCCAGCGTTTTTTCGCCCATCATTGCGGCCGCCATGCCCAGCATGCTCTTTTTCAGCTTCATCTTCATTGAAGCCTGTATGAACTGCATCAGCACATTGCCGGCTTCGTCGCTGGAAAGAACGTCCTTCAACTTATCCTTTACCGAAAAGAAGCCCTCGCGCACAACAATCTCGTCTGCCTCGGGCGCCTCGGCAAGCGTAAACCAGTTTGCAGCGCCGTCTTCCTCGCCGGTCTCGTCGGGATCGATATATTGATATGCGGGATTCGGCTGCTCCACCCGTTCCAGTGTGATGGAATCGCTGCAGCCGCCCGCCCGCGCGCTGAGGAACGTAAAGCCCTCCCGCAGCGGCACATGCTCGAATACAAACACCTTGTTGCCCTCCTGCGCGGCAAACGGCGTTCCGTTTACGAACAGCTCCACCCGCGTGAGGTTGGAATATACCTTCACCGTAGTCTCCTCGCCCGTACGCTGCGCATAGCGGCGGCCGCACAGGTGCACAAAGCCCTCCTCGCTCCAATACGCCTTATATACATAGAACGCATCCTTACGGATCTTGCGGTCGATCGTCATCAGGCCCTTGTTGTTGCGGCCCGCAACACCGCCCTCATCGCGGGAATCGCAGCCGAAATCGAACATATTCCACACATGCGTTGCCCACAGCCACGGGCGCTGCTGGATAATCTTTGCCATATGCTCGTGGTACAGCGCCTGATATTCCTCGGTATAATCGCGGCAGCGCGGCGCATCGCTGTGATAGCTGATAATGCCCTCGGCCCCATATTCGGAAATGCCGAGCGGACGGTTTGGATGCAGTGCGTGGAAGGCGTCGAGCCATTCTTCGTTCTGCGTCATCTCTCCGCCGTACCAGCCGAAATAGTGGTTGTAGCTGAGCACATCGGTAATGTGATGCATCTCGCTTTCCATCGGCACCATCGAAACATGCGCAATGGTCGTCAGGCGCGTTTTATCCGTCTCGTGCGCCAGCGCGTTCAGATCGCGCAAATTCTCCAAAAGATCCGGGCGCCCTCCGCCGATGGTGATCTCGTTCGAGATGCCCCAAAAGCAGATGGACGGGTGGTTGTAATTCTGCACGATCAGCTCTTTCAGCTGGCTGCGGCAGTTTTCGTGCGCTGCGGGGTCGGCGTTCATCGCCGAAATAAACGGGATTTCTGCCCACACCACAAGGCCCGCACGGTCGCACGCATCATAAAAATACTGGCTGTGCTGATAATGCGCAAGGCGCACCGTATTTGCCCCCACCTCGCGGATGAGCGCAACATCCGCCTCGTGCTGCTGCTTTGTCAGTGCGTTGCCCTGGCCCAGACGATCCTGATGGCGCGATACCCCGCGCAGCGGCGTGAGCACACCGTTGAGGAAAAAGCCCTTCTGCGGATCGACCGTATACGTGCGCACGCCAAGGTTCGCGCTTACGGCGTCCAGCACTTCGTTGTGCATGGTGAGCAGCGCCTCGGCGCTGTACAGATACGGATCCTGCACGCCCTGCCACAGGTGCACGTCCTCGATGCGCACCTCGGCATAGGTGCGCGCGGCCGCCGGGCGCACCGCGCTTGCCACGATCTTGCCCATCGCGTCGCGAATGACAAATTCAACGCTTTGCCCGTCTGCGGGATCGGTTACAAACGCCGTAAGCGCAACAATGGCATCGCTGCCATCCACCGTGGCGGATACATCAAAGCCGCTGCCGCCAAAATAATCCAGATCGAACCGGGAATCCTCCGCCACGATCAAATTGACGCTGCGGTACAGTCCGCCATAAAATGTAAAATCGGCCATCTGCGGATACACATCATCGCGCGGGCTGTTGTCCACCCAGATGGCAAGCAGGTTTTCACCATCCCGCAGCACATCCGTCACTTCGGCGCGGAACAGCGAATAGCCGCCCTTGTGGAACGCCTTTTCCACACCGTTCACGATGATCCTGCCCACGCTGGAAGCGGCCTCCACCTCCACATAGACATGCTTGCCCTCCGGGCGCTGAATGGTTTTTAAATAGCAGCACGGGCCGCGCCAGTAATCGCTGCCGCCGTCCTGGCCGTCCAGCGCGTTCCAGCAGTGCGGCAAATCCACACGCACCGCGCCGGCGGGAACAGACGCGGGCACCTCGGCACAGTTTTTCAAAAAACGCCAGTCCTCGTTGATCGGAATGATCTGCTTCATAATGGTATACTCCCTTCCTTTTGCGCCTCCGAAGAGATTCGGCCGGCGCAGACATCCCGCAGGCATCCCGCACACGCCATATTTTGCGCGCGGGCCGAACCATGCCGTTTTTGACACACCCGCGCACGCACCGTATGCAAAAGCAACCTGAACCGAAGCCCAGATTGCCTTTCTCCCGCAGGAAGTTTTTTCTACTGTTATTTTATCAAACCGGTGCTTCTCTGTCAACAGGCCGCAAGGCCCGAAGCATTCCCCAAGCCGCAAGGCCCAAAATACGCCCGGGCCCCAGGACGCGCGGCACTACTCTGCTTTTTCTTTTGGCGTATCCTGCGGCGGCTCGATGCCAAACGCCTCGTTCAGATCGTGATACAAAAGCAGCTGTGAAAGAAACACGATATACCAGATCCCCGTTATCAAGAGCAGCGGCAGTGTCCAGGGCGCAAACAGTACGATTACCGCTGCACGGCGGCGCCTGCGGGAGGTGAAACGGTCGTTTTAAAAAACAGATCTGCGGATAACAGCCATCCCGGAAGCCCTTCCCCCTCTGCGTTTGGCCGAGCGGGCCGGCGGGCTCATCACCCGAGCGCAGGCAATGATTTGTGAGGGGGTTTCCAAATCTCTCAGAAAGAAGTGTGTCATGTGGAAAAAACCAAACGTGCCGTTCCGGCGCGCGGCTCTGCTGCCGCGCGCCGAACGGGAGTCCCGTTCGGCGGCAAAAACCTTTGGCAGCGCATACTGGACAACTGGCAGCTGTACGCGCTGCTGCTGATCCCCGTGGTTCTGACAATCATTTACAAGTACATCCCCATGTACGGCATCCAGATCGCTTTCCGCGATTTTAAAGCCAGCCGCGGCTATACGGGCAGCGAATGGGTGGGTCTTTACTGGTTCAAACGCTTTTTCAGCTCCCCCACCTGCGGGCGCATGATCGTGAACACAGTGCTCATCAGCCTGTACAGCCTGTTGTGGAGCTTCCCGATCCCCATTATTCTCTCTTTAATAATCAATCAGCTGCGGTTCACGCGCTTTAAGCGCACCGTACAGACGGTGCTGTATGCGCCGCATTTCATCTCGACGATGGTCATTTGCGGTATGCTGCGCATCTTCCTCAGCCCGTCCGGCGGCCTTCTGAACCTCATCATGGGCACAAGCGTAGATTTTTTAACCGAGGCTTCGGCCTTCCGCACCATTTACATCGCCTCCGGCATCTGGCAGGACGCCGGGTGGGGCTGCATCATCTATCTGGCCACACTGGCCAATGTGGATCCCGGCCTGTACGAGGCGGCAAAGATCGACGGCGCCTCGGTGTTCCAGCGCATTCTTCACATTGATATCCCCGAACTGCTTCCGATGGCTATTTTGAACCTGATCATGGCGGCGGGCGGCCTGATGAACGTCGGCTTTGAAAAGGTATGGCTGCTGCAAACCGACCTGAACAAGGCAACGTCCGACGTGATTGCCGTGTATGTATACCAGCAGGGCATCGAGCACGCAAAGTACAGCTATTCCACGGCGGTCGGCCTATTCAATACGGTGGTCAACATCGTACTGCTGCTGATCGTGAACAAAATCGCGTCCAAGGCTTCGGACGTTGAATTTGTGTAAGGAGGCGACGCAAAATGAAGAATTATGATAGGGCGCGCGGCATGTCCGACAAAACCAGCGATATTGTGCTGGTTGTTATTTGCTCCATCGTGCTTTTGATCGTGGCATATCCGCTGTATTACGTAGTAGTTGCCTCGTTCTCCGATCCTTACGAGGTATATGCCGGCAAAACATTTCTTTTGCCCAGCGGCTTCACGCTGGACGGCGACAAGGCCGTATTCCTGAACGAAGGCATCATATCCGGCTTTCTCAATTCGGTGCTCTATACGGTAATCGGCACCGTCTTTTCCGTCGGGATGCTGTACATCACCGCATACCCGATGGCGCAGAAGGATCTGCCGGGCCGCAAGCTTTTGAGTATCTTCTTTTTAATCACCATGTACTTTGGCGGCGGCCTTGTGCCGACGTATCTGGTGGTAAAGCAAACGCACCTTGTTGGCAGCATGTGGTCGCTGTTTTTGCCCGGCGGCGTTGCGGTAGGCAATATGATTATTGTGCGCAACTATTTCCAGAACAGCATCCCGCACGAGCTGATCGAAGCCTCCGAGATCGACGGCTGCTCGAAGCTGCGCACATTCTTCAATATCGTGGTTCCCCTGTCCAAGCCGATCCTGTCCGTAATGGTCGTCTTCTCGATGGTGGCCTACTGGAACGACTGGTTTACCGCGCTGATCTATCTGGGCGGCAAGGGCACGCCGCTGCCGCTCGTGATGCGCAACATTCTGATCAAAAGCTCTGCCACGGCCAGCCAGGCGGCGACCATCTCGGGCGGCTATGCCGAGCTGAATAAACTCACGGAGCTGCTGAAATTCTGTTCCATGATCATTGCGGCACTGCCGATGCTGATGATCTATCCGTTTGTTCAAAAATATTTTGAAAAAGGCTTTATGGCCGGCGCTGTGAAAGGGTAAGGAGGGACTGCGCAATGAAAAACAGCATCAAAAAGGGATGCGCGGCTGTCCTGGCGACTGTTCTGCTGCTCACCGGCTGCAGCGGCGGTCTGGCGAGCAATGTCAACGACGGCACCGTCAATTCCAATCTGGAGCAGACAGAATTCAATATTATGGGCGGTATGTCCGCGCTGAGCAGCGGCTATGAGGGCAACGAGGTTCTGCAGGCGCTGCAGCAGAACGCCGGCATCAAGATCAACTGGGAGACACTCTCCGATTCTCTCGGTGAGCAGGTAAACATCCGCATTACAGGCGGGCAGTATCCGGACGCATTCATGGGCGTTGGCTTCTCAAACTACGATATCGCACGCTACGGCGACGACGGAACCTTTCTGGATCTGACACCGTACCTGACGCCCGACATCATGCCGAACCTGTGCGCTATTTTGGAGGCGCACCCGGAGATCCGCGCCGCCATCACAATGGAGGACGGCGGCATCTACGGCCTGCCCTCCGGCGAACAGATGACCACCGCCGGCATCGGCGTGCCGATGGACGAGGCGTTTTCGATCTTCTCCGTTCCGCAGTACAGCATGATCAACAAAGCGTGGCTGGACGAGCTGAAGCTGGAGGTGCCCACCTCGCTGGATGAGCTGCACGACGTACTTGTGGCTTTTAAAGAAAACGATATGTCCGCAACATATTACGGCAACGCGCCCGGATCCACCATCCCCATGACCACCGGTTTTGACGAGTGGTGCTGGGGGCAGAACATCTTCTATTCCGGCTTCGGCTTTACCAACTGGCCGAACGACGTGTGCAACGATTTGCTCCTGAAGCCCGACGGCACCGTGGAATTTGTCTGTGTGAGCGATGCCTATCGCGATTGCCTCACCTATTTCCACAGCTGGTACAACGAGGGCCTGATGGACGTAGAGATGTTCAGCCAGACGGACAGCCAGCTGATCGCCAAGTGCCAGCAGGGCTATGTGGGCGTATCCACCTGGTGGTACATCGAAGAGCTGATGGACGATTATGCGAAGGACTATGTGTTCCTGCCGCCGCTCACCGGCCCGAAGGGCACGCCGTATGAGGACGTATGCAACGTTACCATCCGCCCGGGCAGCCCCATCAGCTCCGGCCATCTGAATATCACGGGCAAATGCAAAAGCCCGATCAACCTTTTAAAGTTCTTCGATCAGTGGTACGACGGCGAGGTTGTGATGCAGCTGCAGTACGGCCCGAAGGGCGTGTTCTTCACCGGGCAGGACGAAAAGGGCATGTGGCTCGCCATCAGCGAAGAAGAGGCGCGTTCCCAGTATGGCAAGAGCGCCGGCGAGCTGCGCAACCTCTACGAGGTTTGGGGGCCGAAGCTGCTGCTGGCGGAATACTACAACGAGGTTTTTTACATGGAGCCCCGCGCCATCGAACGTCTGACGGATCTGGACGAATTCTGGATGCCGCACGTGAAGGATACTGCCTTCTACCCTGTGGACTGCGTATTTACCGGGATGGAGATGGAGACGCTGGATTGGCACAAGGCCGATTTTGAAAGCGCCGTGCGCGAGCAGGAGGGCCTGTGGATCAAAGAGGGCGGCCCGACGGACGCCGAGTGGGAGGCCTACAAACAGCGCCTGATCGACAAATGCGGCATGAACGATCTGCTGAAGGTCTATCAGGACGCCTACGAACGTTACGCAGCCGCACAATAACCGCAGCAGAATCCCAAACCAATGCCAAAGGGGGCGGCCTCAGGCCGCCCCTTTTTTAGCAAGGCGCTTGACAGCACCCCCCTGTATCCCCTATCATTGATTCTTGGAGGCTGATTTGATATGATGAGCGAAACCCTGCAAAAGGCACGCGATTTTGAGGCGCACTACGGCCCGCTGATCCCCGCAGAGGAACGGCCGGCGTTCCACGCCACGCCCACCATCGGCTGGATGAACGACCCCAACGGCTTTTCCTGCTACAAGGGAGAATACCATCTGTTTTATCAGTATCACCCCTATTCCAATGAGTGGGGGCCGATGCATTGGGGACATTTAAAAACAAAGGATTTTCTGCACTGGGAGCGTCTGCCCGCCGCGCTTGCGCCGGATGAACCATATGATGCCTCCGGCTGCTTTTCCGGCGGCGCGCTGGAGCTGCCGGACGGCCGCCAGCTGCTGATGTATACCGGCGTTCGGCGCGAGCGCACGCCCGAGGGCCTTTTGCAGGACAGGCAGACGCAGTGCCTTGCCGTCGGCGACGGCGTGAACTACGAAAAGCTGGAAGCAAACCCCGTGCTGGCCGCGCAGGATCTGCCCGAGGGCGGCAGCGCCATTGATTTTCGCGACCCGAAAATCTGGCGGGAGGCAGACGGCAGCTACCGCGCCGTCATCGGCAACCGCTGCCCGGACGACAGCGGCGCGATCCTGCTGTACCGCAGTGACGACGCGATCCGCTGGACCTACGAGACAACGCTGGATGCCTCGAACCGGCAATATGGCCTGATGTGGGAATGCCCGGATTTCTTCGAGCTGGACGGCACGCAGGTGCTGTTCACCAGCCCGCAGGATATGGCGCCCATCGGGCTGGAATTCCACGCGGGCAACGGCACCGTGTGCCTTTTGGGCGATTACGACGCTGCCACAAAAAAATTTACCCGCCGCCGGGTGCAGGCCGTAGACTACGGCATCGATTTTTACGCGATGCAAACGCTGCTGACGCCCGACGGGCGCCGCGTGATGATCGCCTGGATGCAAAACTGGAACACGGTTGGCGCAAAGCTGCACGGCCTGCGCTGGTTTGGCCAGACGACGCTTGCGCGCGAGCTGCACATTCGCGACGGACATCTGATCCAAACGCCGGTACGCGAATTGGAGCAGCATCGCGGGCGTCCGGTGATCCATCATCACATCCCCGTGAGCGGCGAGATCAATCTGCCCGGCGTACAGGGGCGCATTCTGGATATGACGGTTGATATCGAGCCCATCGGCAAGGATTCCTACCGGTGTTTTCGCCTGCATGTGGCCAAAAACGGCGAATGCGTTACCACCATCCGGTACCGGCCCGATCAGAGCACGCTGAAGATTGATCGTTCCCGCAGCGGCCTGCATCACGATATTGTGCATACGCGCAGCTTTTTTGTGCGACGGCGCGACGGTGCGCTGCGCCTGCGCGTGATCCTCGACCGGTTTAGCGTAGAGGTGTTTGTCAACGACGGTGAGCAGGCCGCCAGCGCGGTGCTGTATACTCCGCTTGAGGCCAACGCCATCAGCTTTGAGGCCGACGGCGCCGTGATGATGAACGTGGAAAAATATGATCTGATTTTTGAGGAAACGGAGCCGGAACCGCAATCCGCCTTGCCTTAACCTCGCATGTTCGGCGAAGAGAAGAAAAGAAAAAGAAAATTTTCAAAAAAGCTTGACAATCGCTCTTCCACGCGATATACTATATAAGCACCCTTTCGAGGGGCACAGATCGCGGAGTGGAGCAGTCCGGTAGCTCGTCGGGCTCATAACCCGAAGGTCGTAGGTTCAAATCCTGCCTCCGCAACCAAAAACCCGCTGAAATCACCTGATTTCAGCGGGTTTTCTTGTTCCGCAGGCTGCTTTGCACAAACGGAAGGGTTGGCCAAGGCAGTCCAAAGCGCCTATGAATCTAATCCGGGCAATCCCGGGAACGCGGACGCGTATTTCTGGATCACAAAAGCCTTACAGCAGCAGGCACAGGCCCGTTGTTTGCCCTTTACGGCAAACGGTTCCTGTGCCCCCATTCGCACATTGCATCCAGGATCGGAACCAAGGACCTGCCCCGCTCCGTCAGGCTGTACTCCACCTTGGGCGGGATCTGCGGATATTCCTCCCGGTGTACCAGCCGGTCTGTCTCCAGTTCCTTCAGCGTCGCGCTGAGGGTTTTGTAGGAGATCCCTCCAATATACTTTTTCATCTCATTAAAGCGCACCACGCCAAATTCCGTCAGCGTATAAAGGATCATCATCTTGTATTTTCCATTGATGAGGGACAGGGTATAGCTGAATCCCGTAGTGCCGAGGCATTCATTGGCGATGCAGCGATTATTCATGAGGAACACTCTCCTTTGGGTAAGTATCGCACCCTGATGTGCGTACTTGATATTTTTCCCGCTTGTGCTACTATAATAATGCAAGCCGCCGGCAAAATCAAGGCGGCCGGAAAATTTTGATTGGGAGAAGATCTGCCATGGGTAAAAAAATCGTAGTGATCACCGGAAGTCCCCGCAAAAACGGCAACAGCCTCGCCATGACGGACGCGTTCATCCGGGCGGCGAAGGAGAAAGGCCATACCGTTGCCCGTTTTGATGCGGCCATGATGAAGATCGGCGGTTGCCATGCCTGCGAGACCTGCTACAAAACCGGCAAAGCCTGTTCCTTCGACGACGACTTCAACACCATTGCCCCGGCCATTCTGGAAGCGGATGCCGTAGTATTCGCCATGCCGGTTTACTGGTACTCCATTCCCGCCCAGATCAAGGGCGTCATCGACCGTCTGTTCTCCTTCGTTGTAGGCGGCAGGGACATTGCCGGAAAGGAGTGCGCCGTCATCGCTTGCTGCGAGGAAGAGGATCTGACGGTTCTGGACGGCGTGCGGATCCCCATCGAGCGCTCTGCCGCGCTGATGAAGTGGAAGATGGTGGGCGAAGTGCTGGTTCCGGGCGTGCTGAATGTGGGCGACATTGAAAAGACCGACGGATGTGCCCGTGCGGCGGCCCTTGCGGACAAATTCTAAGGAGCGCGGCGCGCCAAAGGCATCGCCGTTTTGCGCAAAGCGCCCCGAAAAGCGGCGATCCCTCTGCTCGGGCCGGGCGCCCGGAGCGCCGGCCGGGCCCAAACCGTCTGCCGGTAAAAATGCGTTGAATTTGCAAAAAAATGCGGAACGCCGGAGGCCAAACGCCCTCCTGCGCCCCGCTTTTTGTTTGGAGAGAGCTTTGCGCCGCTGTCCAAAGCACTAACAACTCGCACAAAAAAACGTGAGAACAGGCCTCAAAACTTGACAAAGTACCGGAACGGGTGTAGAATGTTTTTAACAAATACGGGGATCCGAAGGGATCCGAAGGATTTTTGGGAGGAATGCATTATGAAAAGGAAGACACTTGCCGTATTGCTGGCGTTGTCTATGCTGCTGGGAGTGCTGGCGGGCTGCGGCGGCGCCCCGAGCTCCAGCACGCCAGCTGCGAGCGAACCGTCTGCTGCCGGCAGCGCGGGCAGCACCCCCGCCAGCGCCCCGGAGGCCGACCCTATGGCCGATCTGATTGCCGCGGCGCAGGCCGAGGGCGAGCTGGTGGTGTACGGCTCCTGCGAGGAAGAATATCTGGCCGCCGCCTGCGAGAATTTTGAAGCGCTGTACGGCATTAAAACCACCTATCAGCGTCTTTCTACCGGCGAGGTGCAGGCCAAGATCGAGGAAGAAAACGGCAGCCCCTCCGCCGATGTCTGGTTCGGCGGCACCACCGATCCCTACAATGTTGTGGCCGCCGAAGGCCTGCTGGAGCCCTATGCCGCACAGAATGCTTCTCACCTGCTGGACGATCAGTACAAGGATGCCGACGGCAACTGGTACGGCATTTATAAGGGCATTCTGGGCTTCATGGTCAACCGCGATGAGCTGCAACGCATGGAGCTGGAGGCGCCTCAGGATTGGGACGACCTGCTGAAGGAAGAATACAAGGGCCTCATTTGGCTGTCCAATTATAACACCGCCGGCACTGCCAAGCTGGTCATCAACACCATGATCCAGAAAAAAGGCCATGACGAAGGCATTCAGTATCTGGTAGATCTGGACAAAAATATCGAGGTTTACACAAAATCCGGTTCCGGCCCGTCCAAGAATGTGGGCACCGGCGAGTGCGTGATCGGCATCGGCTTTTTGCACGACGGCATTACCCAGATCGTGGACAACGGCTACGAGAACATCGAGTTGATTATCCCTTCCAGCGGCACCTCCTTTGAGATCGGCGCCACCGCCATCTTCAAAGGCGCGGCGCATCCCAACGCAGCCCGGCTGTGGATCGAATATGCGCTGTCTCCCGATTGCGTAAATCTGGCCAAGGATCACGGTTCTTACCAGTTCCTCGTCATTGATAACGCCGAGCAGCCCTCTCAGGCCGCCGAGTTTGGCCTCGATCCCGACAATGTGATGAAATACGATTTCGAGGATGCCAAAAACAACATCACCACCTATATTGAAGAAGTGATGCAGGCTCTGGGCGGCGGCGACGACCGCTTCCAGACCGAATAAAACGATCTGACGCATCCCATCGCACCGACAGAATGGGGGATGGCAAGCCGCCATCCCTCATTTTATTTCCCGCGTTTTAGTCAGGGCGCGGTGGGGCGCAATCGAAAGGAGGCTCTCCCATGGCAAAAAGCCAAGGCGCCGCACTGGATCGAAAAAAACTGATGGCGGATCCTGTTATGGTGTGCACCATTGTTGTCCTCGTTACGTTCTTGACTGTATTTATCCTGTATCCTCTGGCGATCCTGCTGGTGGACAGCTTTGTAGGAGACGGAGGCTTTTCTCTGAATGTCTTCCGGCGGATCTTCAATATGCCCTCCTTTACCAGGGCCATCACCAACACGCTGAAGGTGGGCTTTCTGGTGGGGATCCTGTCCACCCTTGTCGGCCTGCTGTTTGCCTATGTGGAGGTCTATGTCCGGATGGGCAAAGTAACAGGCGGCCTGTTCAAAGTGGTATCCATGCTGCCGGTGGTGTCGCCTCCCTTTGTGCTTTCTCTGTCCATGATCATGCTGTTCGGCAAAGCGGGCCTGATCACCCGTTTTTTGCTGGGCATCTATGACAACAGTGTGTACGGCTTCTGGGGCATTGTCATCGTGCAGTCGCTCACCTTCTTTCCCGTATGCTACATGATGCTCAAGGGCCTTTTGAAAAACATCGATCCCTCTCTGGAGGAGGCCGCCCGGGATATGGGCGCCTCCCGAAGCAAGGTGTTCCTTACCGTCACCCTGCCGCTGCTGCTGCCGGGTTTGGGCAACGCCTTTCTGGTAACCTTTATCGAATCCATCGCCGATTTTGCCAACCCCATGATCATCGGCGGTTCCTACGATACGCTGGCTACCACCATCTATCTTCAGATCACCGGCGCTTACGACAAAGCCGGGGCCGCGGCCATGGCCGTAGTGCTGCTGTCCATCACACTGGTAATGTTCGGCGTACAGAAGTACTATCTGGAGGCCAAAACCGCCGCCACCCTCACGGGCAAGGCCTCCCGGGGACGCATGCTCATCGAGGAGCGCAGCGTTACCGTTCCCCTCACCGTTTTATGCGGGCTGGCTGCCTTTTTTGTGATTATGATGTACCTGTGCGTACCCATTGGGGCGCTGTTCCCCACCTGGGGCTACAAGTTCACTCCCCTCACCTTTAAATGGTTTGAACAGGTGTTCACCAAGTACAAGGGCCTGCAGGCCTTCCGGGATTCGTTTGTGCTTTCCCTTATCGCCTCGCCCATTACCGCGCTGCTTTCCATGATTATCTCCTATCTGGTGGTGAAGCGGAAGTTCAAGGCAAAGGGATTTATCGAGGCCGTGTCCATGCTGGCGATGGCCGTGCCCGGCACGGTGCTTGGCGTGGGATATATCCGCGGCTTTTCCGGCGGCCTGTTCCACAGCAGCGACTGGAGCATTTTTTCGGAGGGCGGGGCGCTTCACGGCATGTTCCCCAACGGGCTGCTGGGCGGCATCTACGGCAGTGCGGCAATTTTGATCATTGTATTTGTTGTGCGCTCCCTGCCCACAGGTACGCGGAGCGGCATCTCCGCCCTGCGGCAGATCGACAGATCCATCGAGGAATCCGCCTATGATATGGGGGCGGACAGTCTGACGGTGTTCATGACGGTTACCCTCCCGCTGATTAAGGATTCCTTTCTCAGCGGGCTCGTTACCGCCTTTGTGCGCTCCATCACCGCGATCTCGGCCATCATCCTGCTGGTAACGCCGCAGTTCCTGCTGATCACTGTGCAGATTAACGAGTTTGCCGAGAAGGGCTCGTACAGCATTGCCTGCGCCTTTGCCACCATCCTCATCATCATCACCTATGGCTCGGTGCTGCTGATGAATCTGGTCATGAAATTTTTCGGCACCAGCCGGAAGCTGAAGGAGGACGAATGATATGGCAAAAGAGAAAAAAGGGGTACGCCTCGAGCATATCTCGAAAATTTATCAGGATCCCAAAACAAAAAAGGATTTCTATGCCGTTCACGATACATCTCTGGAAATTGCCCCCGGCTCTTTTGTAACCCTGCTGGGCCCTTCCGGCTGCGGCAAAACCACTACCTTGCGCATGATCGCCGGGTTTGAGAGCCCTGATGAAGGCGAAATCTATCTGGGCGGCGAGCCCATCAACGCCCTCACCCCCAACAAGCGCGATACGGCCATGGTGTTCCAGAGCTATGCCCTGCTGCCCCATTATAACATCTTTGATAATGTGGCCTACGGCCTAAAGCTGCGGAAAATGGAAAAAGACGTAATCCGCAAAAAGGTACTGGACATTCTGGCGCTGGTGGGCCTGGAGGGGATGGAGGCCCGTATGACGAACCAGCTTTCCGGCGGGCAGCAGCAGCGTGTTGCGTTGGCCCGTGCGCTGGTGCTGGAGCCGGGCGTTCTGCTGTTCGACGAGCCGCTGTCCAACCTGGATGCCAAGCTGCGCGTCTCCATGCGCACCGAGATCCGCCGCATCCAGCAGGAAGCGGAGATCACCGCCATCTATGTCACCCACGACCAAAGCGAGGCTATGGCCCTGTCGGATCAGATCATCATCATGGAGAAGGGCGTTGTGGCCCAAATCGGCACGCCGCAGGAGGTATATTACCATCCCGGCAGTGAGTTCGTGGCCGATTTCATCGGGGAAGCCAACTTCTTGCGCGGTACGCTGGCAAGCGCAGACACTGCGGACATCGGCGGCCACAGGGTTGCGGTGAACGCTCCCGGCCATAGCGTTGGCGAAGCGTGCACGCTGGTGCTTCGGCCTGAAGCTGCCGTGCTGAAAGATCAGGGACAGCTGCCCTGCAAGGTGATTTTGTCCTGCTTTATGGGGTCTTATCAGAATTATCATGTGATGGTGGGCGATACACTGGTGAAGATCACGGATTTCAACCCCAAAAATCGAAAGATCTATCAGGCAGGCGATACCGCCTGGGTAGATTTTGCCAGCGAGGACGTGCATGTTTTGTAACCGTCGCAAACCGCCCATCCCCTGCGCTTGCAGACAGCATTGATCCATACCAAAATACACCCCGGCCTCTGGCCGGGGTGTATGCATTGCAAAATTGTACAATACTGTTTATCATATCCATGGTATGGCAAAAATACTGAATTGATCTGCTCCGTGGTATGGCAAAGATATTGATTGCTATCATTCCGCCTCTCCGGAATTTTTGCATTGCGGCGCCGCCATACAGGGCCTGTGCCTTTATTTCGCCGCAAAAGGGCGCACAAGCGACACAATTTTGTTTTATCTTCAACATACGGCACAAAAAGTAAGCATGTGGCCCGAAAAGTCAACGCTAAACTCAAAAAAAGCAAGCAAAAGCCAAAAGGCAAACGCTAAGCCCAAAAAAGGCAAACAAAAACCCAAAAAAGCAAACGCTAAGCCCAAAAGGCGAACGCTAAGCCCAAAGGGCAAACAAAAACCCAAAAAAGAGAGGGATCCCAAATGGAACAATCAATTTTGCTGGAAGAAACACGCCGCACAAACGCGCTGCTGCAAAAGCAGCTGCTATGGTCGCGCATTACCGCCGCGCTGTTGGCGGCAGTAATGCTTGCCGTTATTCTCTTTTTTGGCGGCATTGCGCACAGCGTAGGCCGCATTGCCGAGCAGATCGAGTCGATGGAGCTTGACGCGCTCTCCGAGCAGCTTTCCCAAATTGATTTTGCCGCATTGGCGGATAGGCTCGCGCAAATCGATTTTTCCGCCATCTCGGCTCAATTTTCCAAGCTGGATATAGAATCCCTCAACGGCACGGTTTCGGCGCTGGAAGAGGCCTTGCGCGGAATGGATACGCAGGCGTTCAATGATGCCGTTAAAAAGCTGAACAGCGCCGTGGATGCGCTGCAAAACGCCTCCGATACCATAAAGCACTGGGGGGAAGGGCTCTCCGGAATTTTCGGGCGGTAGCCGCAAAGCGTCGCATTTTTGCTCCGGCCGGGAGTTGCCTGCGAAAACAGTCGGCACTTTCAGACAACAGGTTCTGCCCTCGGGAGCGCCCTCTCCTGCGGCGCGGGCGGCTCTTCCTCCGGCGATGCGGGTGGCTCTTCCTCCGGCGATGCGGGCGGTTCTCCCTCCTGCGGCGCGGGCGGTTCTCCCTCCTGCGGCGCGGGCGGCTCTCCCTCCTGCGGCGCGGGCGGTTCTCCCTCCTGCGGCGCGGGCGGCTCTTCCTCCGGCTCTTCCGAAAGCACATCCTCCCACTCGGACACTTCCAGCAATACCTCCTCGGAGCGATCGCCGCTGTATACGACGGTCGCTCTTTTGTTTTTCGCCTTTTCCCCGGTCTCTTCGTTCTGGAAGGTGAGCACGACGACAAACGCATCGCCGCGCACCTCAACAGCAAGATCCCCGCCGAAATTCTGCATAAAGGTCTGTGCAATGGAAAGGCCCAGCCCGCTGCCCTCGGTGGTGCGGCTGGCGTCGCCGCGCACAAAGCGCTGCAGCACCTCGTCTGCGGCGAACGTCATCTCGTAGGAAGCAGTATTCGTCAGCGTAAGGCGCGTGGCGATATCGCCCGGCGTCACGTCCAGATAGATGCGCGTGCCTGCGAGCGAATAGCGCAGCGCGTTATCGAGGATATTTTGCAAAACGCGATACAGCTTGGCGCTGTCTGCGCGCACAATGGCGCTTTCCGGCATGGTCGCCTTCACAGGGATCCCCACTGCACGGATGGAATCGGAGAGATCTCCCAGGGTCTGGCGCGCGGCCATCACCAAATCGAGCGGTTCGATCTTCAGCGTCTCGCTGCGGCTCGTTGCCTTGGCAAGCGTGAACAGATCCGCCACCGTTGCGGCAAGCCGCTCGGATTTTTTCCGCAGAATCAGCACATAATCCCGTGTTTCGGGCCGAAGCTCCTGCTTTTCCAGCAGATCGAGATAGCCGATGATGCTGGTGAGCGGCGTTTTCAGATCATGCGAAACATTGGTGATGAGATCGAGCTTCATCCGCTCGCTTTTCATCTGTGCGTCCACACTCTCCTTCAGATGCGTACCGATATGCGCCACCGCCTGAGAGGCGGCATGAAGGCTGCTTTCTGCCGGCACGCAAACGGGTGCATCCTCGCCCCTTGCCGCAATGTCGATCTGCGTAAGCAATGCATCAAAACTCTGTATATCGCGGTACGCATGCCATATCAGATATCCGCAGCCCAATGCCACCGTAAGGATCGCGAACATGGCAAATGCCGTATAGCGCCCGATACCAAACCACCGGGCATTGCCCACCCCGAGCAGCTGATTGGAAAGAACCAGATACGATGCGATCACAAGGCCTGTCATTGCGCTGCACACCCAAAGAATGCGGTGTACCCATGCTTTTCCGGCCTGATAGTGTAGATCCAGGTAATTTTCCCCTGTTAAAATGCCGCGCAGCCCGCGCAGAACAAACCGTGCGAACCGTTTGATGCCCGGCAACAACCGCATCAGCAGGCTGTCTGCCACAAGGCGACCAGCCTTCCATTTGCGCGCTATCGCCAACAGGCACTCCAGCATCACACCGCCGCCCAGCGTAGCCACAACGGTTATGGCGATCCATTGATACAGCGATGTTGCCAGCAAAAATGCCGCGGCAAACAGCGGCGTTGCCAAAAAAATAAATACAAGCAGATCGGTAGGCAGCCTGCCCGCTTCGCCCAGATAGATTTCGTCGGAATCGGGCACGCAGCCCGTGCGCAAAAACAGCCGGACGGTACACACAACACAAACGATGCAGCAGCCTAAAAAGACAAGCAGGCCGGCCGCCCTCGTGTAAAAAAAGCTGTTCACCCCGGCTCTCAGCATAACCGCGACAAACGGATTTGTCAGCAAAACAACAACAAAAGCGATCAGCTGCTTGGAGGAGCCGCTATTGGATCTTTTCCATCTTGTATCCAAGTCCCCACACCACCTTCAGATATTTGGGATTTTTCGGGTTGATCTCGATTTTTTCGCGGATGCGCCGAATGTGCACCATCACCGTATTTTCCACACTGTAGCCCGGCTCGTTCCAGACGCGCTCATAAATCTCTTCGGCGTTGTACACGCGGCCGGGGTTCTGCATCAGCAAGGAGACGATCCGGTATTCCGTGGCTGTCAGGTGCACAGGCGCGCCGTCCACTGTCAGCTGCTTTTCGTCCAGATCCAGCGACAGGCCGCCCAGCGTCACCACGTTTCCACGTGTTGTCTGATTTGCCGTACCCAATGCAAGATAGCGCCGCAGCATGGCATTCACGCGCGCCACAAGCTCCATCGGATTGTAGGGCTTTGTCAGATAGTCGTCCGCGCCGATGGCCAGCCCTGCGATCTTGTCCGCGTCCTCGGTTTTGGCGCTCAACAGAAGGATCGGCACGTTTTTCTCCTTGCGGATCTGCATCGTAGCCGAAAGCCCGTCCATGCGCGGCATCATCACGTCCAGAATCATCAGCTGCACATCGTGGGTGTGCAGCGCCTCCAGAGCCTCCAGCCCGTCATAGGCGCGCAGTACTGTGTAATGCTCCAGCTCCAGAAGCTTTGCAATGGCCCCCACGATCTCGCGGTCATCGTCCACAACAAGAATGGTCGTCTGTCCCATACTTTGCATCCTCCTGTTTTAAAGGCGGGAACAAACCGAAGAGCCCCCGGCCCGGCCGATCGGTACCCTCCGGCCGTTCAAAGGTTTTCTCCGGCGCAGCGCCAAACGCCCTGCATGCCGGGCGCCCGGCGCTGCCGCTCCATACCTTCTGTATCTTAATCCTACCATCCATTCGCAACATTCCCCTCAGGAAAAGCCTTACGATTTTCTTAAATATTAGGGGAAAACCGCCCGTCGCCGGGTTGTTCTGCTCCATCGGCCCCGCATGCAAAACGCCGCCTATCCGTTCAAAAAGATAGGCGGCGCTTTTCTGTCAGCCGTTTATTCCGCACTGCTGCCCGAATCAGGATCCTCCCCCGATACGGCAGAATCCTCCGGCGTGCTGTCCTCTTCCGGCGTGCTGCTGTCCTCCGGAAGGCTCTCCTCTGTTCCATCCTCTCCTTCAGGAGCAGGGTCACCCACGGACGCAGCATTCTTTTCGGAGTCCGGCGCATCCGGTAAGGCTGTGGCCACCTGGCTCATCACATCGCCCTGCGGCGTGGCGGGAGTTTGCGGCGCATTGGAAGCAGCATTGCCTGTTTCCGTGCTCATTTCGCTCTGCGCGATCGCCGTTAAATAATATTTACCGCTGACGCGTGTAAAAATATAGTCCAGATACTTCACGGGTTCTAACTTTGTAATATCGAACACAATCTCTCCGCTGCCGTAAATATCCAGATATCCTATGGTAACACGTTTTCCGCCGCTTATGCGCCGGATCTCCATCACGCGCGGCAAATACACACCGTTTGCGCTGGTGATCGGCAGCAGATAGGCGCTTTTTTCCGGCACATAGGTGTATGTGAGCCCGTTATCGGTAAAGGTCTCGTGCGTAAACTGGAAATCCGGCCCATAGAGCGCGCTGAGCTCTTTATCCACATCCAGCGTGGGCAGATACATTGCGCCGGCCTCGTCACGCTCATAGGCATCCATGTTCTCGCTGTTCTGTTGGATCACCGACCAAATGGCGGCATCCAGCAGACGCGCGCGGTTTGCCGTTTCCAGAGATTCAAACGGCTCGGGGTCAAGCGAAACAAGCGTTTGCAGACGCTGTTCAAATTCCTCCCGTTCCTTGGTATCATCAAACAGCTGCGCTGCGAGGCGCACACCGCTGGAGATCACGCTGGAAAGGCCGATCAGCACCAGCACGCATACCACTGCGCCAAGAATCTGCCGCAGGCGGCGTCTGCGGCGCAGGGCGTGACGTGTTTTTTCCGCTTCGTTTGCAGTTGCCATGATTGTATTCTCCTTTAAATAGTGCCAATTTCTTCCGCTCGCGTCCTTCCAAAAGCACCCCGCAGGCGGTACAGCCCTCGCGGGCGAAACCGGCGAAAAATGTTTCGGCAGCCGATAGCGCTTGCCGTTTGTTGGCAGGTTTTTTACACCTTCAGCGAATCTGGCCGTCGCCACGCAGAATATATTTGTAGCTGGTAAGCTCCGCAAGGCCCATCGGGCCGCGCGCGCCAAGCTTTTGCGTGGAAATGCCCATCTCGCAGCCAAGGCCGAATTCTCCGCCGTCTGTAAAACGTGTAGAGGCATTCACATAAACGGCGGCCGAATCCACCGCGGCGCAGAACAGCTCTGCCGCGGCCGAATCTTCAGTGATAATGGCCTCGCTGTGTCCGGTGGAGTGGGCGGCAATGTGCCGCACCGCCTGTTCCACACTGTCCACAATCTTCACCGCCAAAATATAATCTAAAAATTCCGTATCAAAATCGTCGGGGCCCGCGGGCGTTCCCGCAATGTATCTTGCGGCGCGTGGGCAAAGCCGCAGCTCCACGTTCTTTTCGGCCATGCGCTCGGCCAAAAGCGGCAAAAAGGCTTCGGCGATCTCTCTGTGCACCAAACACACCTCGGCCGCATTGCACACCGAGGGGCGGCTCGTTTTCGCGTTATCCACAATGGCAAGCGCCTTTTGCGGCTCGGCGGCGGCGTCCACATACACGTGGCAAATACCCGTTCCCGTCTCGATGCAGGGCACCTTGGCGTTATCCACACAGGCGCGGATCAGCCCTTTTCCGCCGCGCGGGATCAGCAGATCCACCCGTCCGCGCGCCTCCATCAGCTCCACTGCACTGCCGCGGCCCGTATCCTCCACCAGGTTTACCAGCGTCTTGGGCGCGCCGCAGCCCTCCAGCCCCGCGTGCAGCGCCGCCACAATGGCTGTGTTGGAGCGAATGGCGTCCTTTCCGCCGCGCAGCACACACACATTGCCGCTTTTCAGGCACAGTGCGGCAGCGTCTGCTGTTACATTGGGACGGCTTTCGTAAATAATGGCAACCACGCCCATCGGCACGCGCACCTTGCGCAGCAACAGCCCGTTTGGGAGCATTGATTCCTCCAGCGTGCGGCCAACCGGATCCGGCAACGCGGCAACGGCACGCATGCCCTCGGCCATCGCCTCCACACGCTGCGGCGTCAACGCAAGACGGTCGAGCATCACCGGCGCAATCACACCGCGTGCCGCCTCCAGATCGGCGGCATTTGCCGCAAGGATCTCTTCACTTTGCATCAGCAGCGCCTTGGCCATCGCATCGAGCAGACGATTTTTCTGCTGTGTACAAAGCGCCGCGGCCTTGGGCTTTGCCAAGACGGCAAGGCCCAGCAGCTCGGCAGTGGCAATCATATCTTTTCCCCCTCGGCACAGTATGCCTCCGCCTTCTGCGGCCGGCCCAGAAATCTCGTCCCCATCGGTTTTCCCTCGATGATATCATACAGGCACAGCGGATCGGCGCCGTTGGCGATCACCATCGGAATGCCCTTTGCCGTTACACGGCGCGCCGCCGCAAGCTTTGTCACCATGCCGCCCGTGCCCTGTCCCGTGCCCGCGCCGCCGGCCAGCGCCTCCAGCTCCGGCGTAACAGCCTTTACTTCATGGATCAGCGCGGCGTCTGCATTTCTGTGCGGATCGGCGGTATACAGGCCGTCGATATCGCTCAGCAGCACCAAAAGTCCGGCCTTTACGCTAACAGCCACAATCGCGGCCAGCGTATCGTTGTCTCCCAGCGTGGACACCGCTGCGATCTCTGCCGTAGAAACCGTATCGTTCTCGTTGATAATGGGGAGCGCTCCCAGTTCGAGCAGGCGCTCCAGCGTGTTTTCGATGTTGCCGCGCCGCGCAGGATCCTCGATATCCGCCCCGGTAAGCAGCACCTGCGCCACCGTATGATTGTATTCGGTAAACAGCTTGTCGTAGGTATACATCAGCTCGCACTGGCCAACGGCCGCAGCCGCCTGCTTGGTGGCCATATCCGACGGCCGGCGGCCCAGCTGCAGCTTACCCACACCCATGCCGATGGCGCCGGACGACACCAGCACAATCTGATGCCCGGCGTTTTTTAAATCGGACAGCGTTTTACACAGCGTTTCCACAAGGCGGATGTTTAGGCATCCTGTTGGATGGGCCAGCGTGGATGTGCCCACCTTTACCACAACGCGCATCATACTCCCCCATAAAATCGCCCCGCAGGGCGCAACAGCCTTTTTTCGTGCACTTGGCCCCGCGCTTTCGCGCTTGCGAAAGGCTTTGGGGTTATTGTGCCGCGATGCCGCCAAGGGCGGCCACAGCAGCACAAGCGAGCGAAACGCGAGCGGTGCTGCGCGGTTCAATGTTCCCAAAGCAAAAGCGCCAGCTTTTTGCAGGGCCAAAAGGCCCCGCACTTTCGCGCCTGCGAAAGGCTTTGGGGTTATTGTGCCGCGATGCCGCCAAGGGCGGCCACAACAGCACAAGCGAGCGAAACGCGAGCGGTGCTGCGCAGTTCAATGTTCCCAAAGCAAAAGCGCCAGCTTTTGCAGGGCCAAAAGGCCCCGCACTTTCGCGCTTGCGAAAGGCTTTGGGGTTATTGTACCGCGATGCCGCCAAGGGCGGCCACAGCAGCACAA